>ODAI013967190.1_pt1 | contig 19385 bp, 9 predicted proteins | sample 1539321 | NCBI WGS metagenome assembly ODAI01 (sample SAMN02144231, study PRJEB22623) | gut metagenome | biome: sheep rumen | host: Ovis aries | place: New Zealand
ATGAAAAAGAACGGCAGCGGAAGATGGATGGAGACAAACGAAGCCGGTTCAGTCATAAGCTGTGGGATTACAGCGAAGATAAACGGCCGGCCCGCCGGAATAGAAGGGATCGTCCAGGACGGCGCGGAAGACAAAAGCACCGTTTCCGCTGATGTCTGGAAAAAAGCCTATGAGTCCATGAAAAAAACGGGCAAGCAGTACTGGGCGGAGACTACCGAAGACGGAACGACCATAAGCATATCGCTGAGCACGTCCGTAGACGGCGATGCGGCAAAGATCGATGACTCTTTGGGAAACGGACAGATAGCAGATATGCCGGCAAGAGCCGTGATCGGAAGGGAAATGTGGAATGAAGGCATTGAAGGTATCATAAAAGACCCCTCTATGATGAACAAGGCCATGTTTACGCTGGAAGACGGCAGGCCTTTTGAGCTGAGGATGGGCATGAGAGTGAACGGTATCGCTTCTGTGCCGAACGCGCCGTACCGGGACGGTGAAGTTAGGGAGACAAAATCCGGTATCACCATAAGCCGCGATATTGCAGAAAAGGCCATAGATGAAATGGACAGCAAGAAGAGCACGACTCTCAAGACTACGATCGCGGACGGCCGTGAGATCTCTTTTAAGAGGCCTTTCGCATTTAAGATGTTTGTAGACGGACAGGAGATCAATAACAACGAATTTGACGCGGCGCTGGCTCAGATAAGCGGACTTGAGAGTGACCATGAACGTGATGAAATGGGAAAGAGCCTGAGGGCTGTCGACGAGCAGGTAAAGATCGGTATAAGCAGAAGAGCGGCAGTAATCCCGCTTAAGATACCGGCAAAAGCTGTCGGCACAATGGTAGAAGATGTAAGAAGATCGGAAAGCTCGGCTGCTTCGCTTCTAAGGATGCTTCTCGGGCAGGCAGCAAGGGCTATAGGCAGATAAAGCCGGAAAGGAGACAAAATGGGAACGGAGAAAAAAATAGGAATAGGCGGGTTTTTTAAAGAAACACTTGGTTTTGGAGGCGGAGGAGCCGCCGTAGGCGGGGCTATCGGCGCACTCGTCGGCGGAATCGCTGGTGGAGTCTTCGGCCTTGGCGCGGGCGCGGGCCCCTGTGCAGCGGCAGGTCTTAAGGTAGGAGCTGCAATCGGAGGAGCGCTCGGAGGAATCACAGGAGCTTCAGATGCGACCAAAAAAGCGATAACAGGAAAAGAACTCACACCGTTAACGGTTGCAAAGAACTGGGCCAAAAAAAAGATGATCGCATACTCCGTAGCGGCTGATAAATCAAATTTTGACGTATTTGTGCAGAAGATCAAGGCAATAGCCTTCGAGCTGTTCATGCAGCTTAAGGAAACGCTGAATATGAACAGCGCAGGAATAGCCGCCTCGAAACAGAACCAGGTTCCAAGCAGCGGAAGAGGCACAAACGGACAGCAGCCGGCAGGCCAGGCGCAGTCACAGGCAAAAGCGCAGGCGCCGGTACAGGCGCCGGCAAAGCAGGCCGCGAAACAGCAGCCCGTAAACAGCGCGCAGAACATAGGGAACGTGGCGTTAAAAAATGTCGCTCCGTCCGCTGCAAAAGCAGCGGCCCCTATTGTTGGGAAAGGCGCCGCAATACAGAACAAATCGCTGACCCGCTGATATAAGGGATACAAATCAATATATTGTATACAAACGCACAACACAATACAAAATCTTCCATGTTTTTTTCCGGAAAAAACATGGAAGATAAAAATATATTATTTATCTGTTAAAAGTATTAAGGCCAGTGGACCGAAACAACCTGTAAAGAATAAATAATATATCGGAGGACAAAAAAATGAACAAAAAAACAGTAGATATCATTAAGATCATAGGACTCGTATCGTTGTGTGTTTTGGGTATCGAGCTGGGTATCCTTGAAATGGGCCTGAAAGAAGCGCTTTCAAACATCGGAGTCTGTCTTGCAGTATTGGCAGCAGCGGCAGCATACTTTCGTTTTCACTCCATGATAACAGGGCTGCATTATTCGTTGATGTACAAACTGTCGAACGGAATAAAGCCGGAATGGTATGAGGTATGCGCAACTTTGACAGCTGTTCTTATAACAGCATGCGGGATCATACTGTTCATTCGGGATGGCGAGCCTGGAAAGGCAGTGCTTGTGGCCATTGCAGCTTTCCTCATACTGTTCGTATGCGGCCGGACAGATAAAAGTGGGAACAAGTCAACAAATTAGATAAAAATTCCCCGCTTTTTTAGGCGGCGGGATGAGATGATAAGTCTCTCATCCGAGGATGAGAGAAAACAAAATAAGCAGGCATAATGCGGAAAGGAGCACAAAATGTCAGAGATCAACGCAAACGCTGTGACAGGGAAGGTTATGGGAATGATGACCGAAGCGGCAGGTGATTCCGAAAGAGTTGATAAATCGATAGATGATACACTCGGCGGAGGCGTAAAGGGTGCAGGCGAAAAAGCTGCAAAGGAAGCCATGAAAAAGATAGAAGACATGGTCGCCGAAAAGAAAACGGCACAGGCTGAGGAATCTCAGCAGCCTGATAACGGCAAAAAGACAAAACAGGAAACAGAAAAACCCGCCGAAAAACCGGAAAAGAAAAAGGAAGCAAAAAAAGACAGGGATGCAAAAGAGACCGGCACAAGGCAGAGGAACAGAAAAAATCCGGCAAAGGATGCCCGTACCGGCACCAGACGCCCCGCGGAAAAGATAAAAGAGAACCTGGGAGAAAGACCCGGCCCGGGACAGACACTTAAACCGCCGGTAAAAGAGATCGCCCCGAACAAAGACAACCCGCTCAACCCGGTAAGGACCGGGATGAAGAGGCCCATCGACAAGATCAAGGAAACGCCGTTTACAAAGAAAGACGGCAAAGCCCTGAGGAAAAAGGCAAGGGACAAGGCGATCGACGCAAAGACAAAGACTGAAAAAACGATCGACAAGGCTGTTACGGAAGCAGGAAAGAAAGCTATAGACGTAGCAGGGAAGACCGCGGCGGTCCCGACCATGGGAACCTCTGTAGTAGCTGCGGAAGCGGCAAAGAAAGGTCTGGATAAAGCCCACGAATTAAAGTCAAAAGCATTTGACAAGCTCGGCGAAGCCGAGAAAAAAGCGGGCGATATGAGCGATAACCTCGGAAAGAGCGTAGGAGACAAGATCAGCAGCATGACCAAGGGAAAGGGTATGGCTATAATTTCCGGAAAAGGTTCTGCCGCGAAAACAATCACAGATATCCTGAAGTAAAACATGCCGTCAAAAAAGCCGGACAAAACAGAGGCTGCAGCTTAAGCTGCAGCCTCTTTGCATGCCAAAAGGTCAATCCTGGCCCTTTGTCGTATTTTTACGCCACGGTACGCGGCGGCGTTTTTTATTGATCTCCTCCATAAATCCAAGCTCGTTGATACAGGACACCCCGTCCGTGGGCAGCCAGCTCCAGTTGGAGTCGCGCATCATATCGCTGCCAGACGCCTTGTAGTCCTTGCAGCATGAATTCAGCAGGTCCAGAAGTTCTGCAAAGGTATACTCGTTTAAAAGCCCGCATCCTTCCGCCCTCGCATACATTGCGGCAGCGATTTCGATGGCTATACTGTTTACGAATTCCAGTATCCCGTCAGAGCTCTTTGCGTCTTCGGAAAGGAGCGGATAGAACTCAAATATGGAACGGTACACCTTTGATACGGCCGAAGAGCTGCCGTTGCCGCCTTTCCTCATGCTGAAATAGCGTTCTGTATCTTTTTCCGATATCCCCGACAGATACTCATCAATATTCTCTGCACTGAGATCCATTCCGGATATGATCTTTCCTATATAGGAATTAGCATAAAAAGGAGCGATCCTGCCGCCGCCGAGGTATGGCTTCACAGCCCGGATAAGTCCAAGCACATAAATGAAATTTCCGCCTCTTTCGCCGAATGCGCCCCGAAGATCCGCCAGGATATCTCCGGATACAGAATGTGCAAAAGCGCCACCGCCGAAAGAAAAAGAAAACTCGATCGGGACAAACGGTACAAATTTCAGGTCAATGATGTATCCCAGCAGGTAATTCCTTTTCAGTTCTGCCGTTTTATTAGCTGCTCTGTACTGCACTATATAACGATACGGTTCGCTTCCGGGTCCCTTGTCTATGACCACGCTGTTTGCCGGTCGTGGCACTTTTCTTATTTCCTCAGGTACTTTCATAGTTTTTCCTCCCAAATCAGTCACACCGGATAATACAGGTAACGATTTCCGGTATAATATTATGTTTAATATACTATACACCACGTTGCCATTATTTTATTTTTTCTGGGAAAAAATCTGTCAAAAAAAGAAGAACTTTAAAAAAAGAGAAAATATGCAAACGGCAAGGACGATCCGGACCTAAACGCCCGGCACACGGGCTGTATATCTTTAATTCTACACGAACAGAAAAGAAAATTACAGCAGAACAGAAAAAAGACAGAGATTTTTTTGCTCTTTCACGATAAAACCCGAATAGAAAAAGGCTGTTTGCAGCACACGAACTTAAAATAGCGCGTTTTTCTAACACACTGGAAACAAGGAGCATCCTGCGGACACAAGAAGCGCGGGGATAATTTGCAACGACCGGCAAAAGACGATAACTGACAAGATCCCGTAGCCGGCGGGAAAAGGAGAGAAAATGCAAAAGAATAAAAGTGGTAAAAACGGGGCAAAGCTGAAGCTTCTCGCTCTTATGCTCGCGGCATCGATGATCGCGCCATATCCGGCATATGCAGCGGAACCGGCAGAAGAAACGACCGAACAGGCCGGTGAAGCACAGGAAGATAAAGAAGAAGCCGCCGATAAGGAAGAGGCTGCTGATAAGGAAGAGACTTCCGATAAGGAAGAAGCCCGGGATAAAGAAGGAGAAGCTGCGGCGGCCGATGCAACTGCAGCCGAAGCGGCCCCCGCAGAAGAGCCTGCTGAAGGCCAGGCGCAGACCGATGAGAAAAAAGAGCAGGACGCAGCTACATCGCTTGCTGACGCTCTTAATGCGCAGAGGATGCAGATCGCTGACGACGATATCATGCAGATAAGGATCGGATACGAATTCTCTGATGGTTCTTTTGACGAATGGGCAAGGGGAACCGCTTTTGTCGTAGGGCCCAGGTACCTGCTTACAAGACAGTCCCTGATCAACACTAAAACCGAGAGCGCGCTTTTCAAAAAAGCGCTTAAAGAAAAAGAAGAGCTGTACAAACGTATCGGCGTATCGCTTCAAGACGAAGTGGAATCCGAAAAACATATAAAATTCTATGTTGAAGACAGGGAAGGACATGTTCTTGCCGTATCGGACACATCCATCAGGAACGGGCTCGGCCTGGTCGTTCTTAAAAATTCACTTGATGATATCCCCGCGGTAGTATTTGCGGATCCGTCCAAGACGGGATATGCGGCAGGTGCTGCTGTCAATATAAAAGCAGCAGGAAATATGAACGGAAGATGCGACGTAGTGACCCTCAGCGGGATCATAACGGCAGAGGCCGGCACCAGCGCAAACTTCTCTTTCCAGGCAGATGATTCGGGAGCAAACGTGGTAGGAGCTCCCATCTATAACGATGAAGGACACGTAACAGGAATGGTATCGGAAGACGGCGAAACGATGACCGCCTATACGATCAACGCCATGGAGACCTTCCTTTCCACCAATGGTATACAGTACCGCAGTATTGAAAAGATCCAGCAGGAGCTGGAAGAGATAGAGCGCGAGGCAAAGGAAAAGGAAAATGCTGAGACCGACGGTGAAAAAGAGGTTGATTTCTCAACTCTTGAAAAAGTCGTAGCGGCAGCCGAAAAGATCGAAGATCTGTCCGGATATACAAAGGAGAGCGCAGACGCGTTTACTTCGGCACTTGAAGAGGCAAAAAAGGTCCTTGCGGATAAAGAAGCGACTCAGGAAGCTGTAGATATTGCGGCAAAGAAGCTCAACGCCGCTGAAGGATCGCTGGAAGAGAAACCCGGGATACTTGAATCCATCCCCCTTGTTCCCGTTGTTGCCGGTGCCGCCGTTATTGCTGCCATTATCATTGTTATCGTAATGATGCTGAAAAAGAAAGGCGGCAGTGACGACGATGATGAAGAAGATTACAGCTTCGGAAAAGAAGCGGAAAAGCACAGCAAAAAGGCTGGCGGCAGGAAAAAAGACAATGGCAGCCGCAGGAAAAAGGATATAAGCAGCAGTTCAGGATTTCCTGAGGAAGACGACTACAGCGACTACAGTGACTATGACGATGAAGAAAAAGAACCTGAATATATCAACGATGACGGACTCGACATAACAGACCGCGGCGCCGGAAAAAGAAGAAGGGTGACCGAAGAAGAAGACATCCCCGGCGTCACATATATGGAATACGATGAAGACCCTGACGGCAAGGTTTCCGTACTTGACGAAGACGGAAGCGGGGATACGACCCTTCTGAGCAAGCGCGCTTATCTGGTCCGTAAGGATAACGGGAAACGGATTCCGATCACAAAAGACAAGTTCGTGATCGGAAAAGAAAGAAAGAAAGTCGATTACTGCATCGGCGGAAACGGGACAATATCAAGAACGCACGCAATGATCAGGACGGTCAACGGAAAAACATACATAGAAGATCTGGATTCAATGAATTTTACTTTTATTGACGGGAACCAGATCCCGTCCGGCAAATCAGTCCTTCTGAAAGACGGGACTATGATCAGGCTTTCGAATGTCGATTTTGAATTTCACGATAAGTAACAGGAAGCAGGCCCGGGCTGTGCCCGGGCCGACATACGGTTTCATACGAAAGGCGGAACAAACAGGATGTTAAGCGCGGCATATTCAGATGTGGGAAGAGTCAAAAAGGTAAACCAGGATTCCTGCATGATCAAGGAGGCGGTCACGTCGGAAGGCCCCGTCATATTCGCAGCGGTCTGCGACGGAATGGGAGGCCTTAATAACGGCGAGGTTGCCAGCGCCTGTGTCATAGAAGCCATGTCGGAATGGTTTGAACACGATATGGCAGTGCTTGCGGCAGACGGGTTCACAGGCAGACAGCTCAAGAAGAGCCTGAACACAGCCATACTGGAAGTAGATGAAAGGATCGGAAAATACAGCGCGCTCAAAGGAGAATGCGGAACGACCCTTTCGGCAATATTGATCGTGAGCGGGAAATACCTGACAGTCAACATAGGGGACTCAAGAGTATACAGGATCGACAGGGACATGATCCTCCAGCTGACACATGACCAGACCGTAGCGCAGCTGAAGGTGGATAAAGGACAGATACGGCAGGAAGACGCGGATATGGATTCGGGCCAGAGCATCCTGCTTCAGTGCATAGGCGCCGGGGGAGATGTGGTGCCAGATTTTACTGAAGGAATATGCGCCCCCGGAGACCTCTTCCTTCTGTGCTCTGACGGATTCAGGCACAAGCTGGACAAAGAAGAGATCTACCGGCGTTTCCGCCCCGAAAAGATGACTTCGGAAAGGGCCATGCAGAAAGCTATCCGCTCCGGGATTGAAGAAATAAAAAAGAGGAAAGAAAGAGACAACATAACAGCCATGCTGGTCAGGCTCACAGGTTAACAGGCCGGAGGAAAAAAAGATGCTGAAGATAGGATCAATAGTAGGAGGAAAATATAAGGTCCTGTACAAGGTAGGACACGGCGGAATGAGCAACGTATATCTTGCTATCAACGAAATAGCAAACAGGGAATGGGCAATAAAAGAGATATACAAGAACAGGGAGGGCGTAAAACAGATACCGGAAACAGAGACCGCTATCATGAGAAAGCTCGACCATCCGCATCTCCCGAGGATCATAGACGTCATAGAAACGGAAGACACCTACCTGATCGTAATGGACTATATAGAGGGGAAGACCCTGAAAAAAATAGTGGATGATGAAGGGGCACAGGATCAGGAGGACGTCGTAAACTGGGCCCTGCAGCTGTGTGATGTAATGGAATACCTGCATTCGCGGGAGCCCCAGATCATATACAGGGACATGAAACCGGACAACATCATGCTCAAGCCGAACGGAGATGTATTCCTGATCGACTTCGGGATAGCAAGAGAGTACAAAAAGACAGCTGACTCAGACACAAGGTTTCTTGGCACGAAGGGTTATGCGGCACCAGAACAGTACGGAGGAGAAGGACAGACCGATCCGAGAACGGATATCTATACGATGGGCGCGACCATGTACCACCTTGTCACAGGGAAAAACCCGACGAAACCTCCCTACGAGATGAGGCCTATACGAAAATGGAATCCGGCCCTGTCATCCGGACTTGAAGCTATTATCATCAAGTGCACGAAAAACGACCCGGAAGACCGTTACCAGAGTTTTGCGGAACTCAGGTACGCCCTTCTCCATTACAGGGAGCTGGATAAGGCGTACCAGAAAAAGAAAAAAGCACAGGTAAGGAAATGTGCGGCTACAGCGGCCGCCGGGATCCTCTGTATCATCCTTGGCATCGGGTCAAAAGTATACGCCGGTAACCTCCTGGACAACACATATGAGGAAAAACTCCGTGACGCACAGACTGCGATCACTCAGGAACAGCAAATACAGGCATATCTGGAAGCAGTAAGGACAGACCCTCAGAGGGAAGATGCATACAGAGAACTCCTGAACAGTGTTTTCCTTTCTGACGGTACCTTCTCACCGCAGGAAGCGCAGCAGATGTCAAAGATACTCGGATATAAGGAAAATCGCGGAAAGATGACGATGGAGGAACATTTCCGCAGGAACAGCGAAGGATATGACAGGTTCTGCTATGAGTGCGGGCTGGCGTATTTCTATTACTACGACGGGAACGGGAACAAACAGCTGAGCCGTCCGTGGTTCGAAACAGCAAAGGACTCTGATACGCTGGACAGCACAAGGCGCGGAAGGGCCGAAAGGTTTTATGCGATCGCCGATTATTACGCCCAGCTTGGAAATAAAAACAGGGCAGGTGACAATACGGCATCCTATAAAGACTACTGGGAAGATATGACGGCGCTGTCAGCCGGGGATATCGCGAGCGAAGATAATATCCAGACAGCCCTTGTCATGTACAAGGAACTGTCTTACCAGGCAGGAATACACGCAAAAGAATTCAAAGCTGCCGGAGTGACCAGAAAAGAGATCGAGGATGAACTGGCAAGGATCCATGAAAATGTCGAATGGATCACACAGGCGGAAGATTATAACGAAGAGAGCAGCGGTGAACTGGTAAAAGCAGTATATGCCAATATCGAAAGCGCCGAAAAAACTCTCAGCATTGTTTATTTTGAATAAAGGAGGAGCGCATGAGCAGTATAGAAATATGGAAAACAGCGGGCACTGCGTTCCTCGTGCTGGGCATAGTCCTTATTGTATCGGCAGTACACCAGTTTTATGAAAACAACCTCTACAGGTTTATGATGCTGAAAAGGAACGCCAGGATGGTAGCCGCCGGCAGGCCCGTTCAGACAAAATCCGGACCGCCGCCGGAAGACAAAAGGCCACAGGAAAAAGAGCCGGATGAAGAACCGGACAAAGAACCGGACGATCTGCAGGACAGGTCGGAAGACCTTTCCATGTACGAATTTGAAGATGATGACGGTTCGGGTTCAACGGGAAAACTTGACGAAGACGGTTCGGGTTCAACAGGAAAACTGGATGGATACGAAGAGCCTCGGAATGATGATGGGGACGAAGACGGGTCTGCGGAAACAGGAATCCTCGAAAGCGGTTCCGGAGAAACGGAAAGGCTGGATGAAGATGGCGCGGCGGTGACAGGAGAGCTGGAAAAAGACAGCGCAGCTCCGAAGGAAGCCGCTGATCCGGGTACGACATACCTGTCTGCCAGCATGAGGCAGGCGATCGGGAGCATGGATGACGGATCTCTGTGGATGCGGCCTTCAAAAGGTTTTTACATAAAGAAAAGCGCTGTGATCATACACACTTACAAGACAATAACGGAAGATGGAAAAGAAGATACGGCTTATGCCGCATCGGAAGAGGGAGATATTTTATGAGAAAGACAACATCGAAATTCATATCGGCAGTCCTCTGCACAGCAATGGTTTTCACTTCTGCTGCCGGAACGCTTCCTGCTCTGGCCGATGAAGCGGTTGACAGGAACCCGGCTATAGAAAAAGAAGAAGCTGCCGGATACGGCGCATCAGGTTCTGCTGAAATATCTGACGACAGCACAGAGGAAACCCTGTCCGCGGAAGAGCCTGTTGTAAAGGAGACATCCGTAACAGAGCTCACTGTGGATTACGGCGAAGAAAGTTTTGACCTTACGGGTCATATCCCGGAAGAGTTCGCAGCTGCATCTTTCACAGTCAGCCTTGGCGACGACGTGCTCAGTGTGACCGACGGCGGCGTGGTATCTGTAAAAAATGCCGGAAGCGCCGTGATCACTGCGGAAACAGAGGAAAAGATCCTGGATATAAATGTGGCCGTTGAAAACGCTCATATCGGGACCCTATCTGCACAGGACGTTTTATGGGATGACCTGGAAATGGACGAAAACGATGGCGGGATCAGGGAGATCAGCGGTACTGTAAAAAATGAAGCCGGCGTCAGGGAAGGCGATGTCATAACGGTAACGGCAACGGCTCAGGCTGTGTCCGCGGAGCCAGGCGTACATGATTCAGTCCTTTCCGGAGCGGTCTTTTACGGGGCCGAAAACTACGATATAGAAATAAGTGAAACCGGCCCTCAGGTCACGATCACGGAAAGCGGCGAAAGGGTATCGATGAGGACTCCTGCCGGCGAAGTACAGGCTGTAGTAACAGCTTCGTTTAATGACGATGGTGTTGTAAAAAATGAAAAGTACTTCGCATCCGACCGCATCATGACAGTGAACTTCTCTGCCGAAAACTTTGAGGAGTCCATGACGGAATTTGTCATTACGTGCTCAGGGAAAGAGTACAAGGGGACAATCGAAGATATAAGGAACGGAATGTTCCCCGGCGTAAGCATCGTATCGGAAAGCGTAGGAGCCGATGCCGCGGAATACGATATCCTCTTCGGTGATGAAAACGAGGACGTTGAATACGCCTACACGGTAGACATATATTACGGCCAGATACAGGCATCCTTCACAGGAGAAGCCGCACAGGATTTCGTTATCGACGAAACAGCTCCTTCGATCAGCGTCGAATACCGGAACGGGGACGACCAGAAGGTAGACCCGGGTTCATCGGCGGAAAGCACTTATTACGAAACATCGAAGATGGATGTGATCCTTTCAGTAAAAGACGGTTTCTTTGACGCAGGAAACGTTTCAGTCGACGTGGCTGCAGAAGACGCCGATGGAAACGATACGGATGCTTATCCGGCAGACAGCGTTTCTGCTGTAAATACGCAGGCGTGGGAGAAGGAAGGAGACACGGCGGTCTTCCGCATGGATCCTTTTGATAAAGAAGCGAATTACAGCATCTCGGCTGCTTATACGGATCTGGCAGGAAATGAGGCTCAGCCGGCAGGACCTGCTTACTTTACGATCGACAGGACCTCACCGGAAGGGACCGTGACAGTGACAAAGAGCGACGGCACATCCATGCCGTACAGCAAAGTCCTGGAAGAAAAAGCATCGCTCGGGTTCAACGTTTTTGACAGCAAATACGTGACGCTGGACAGCAATTTTTCCGACAGCATGTCCGGTATCGCGTCAGCGCAGTATGCTCTGATCGACGCCTCACAGGCCGGCGAGGGCACATACGATCTTTCTTCTGATACAGACTCTGTAGAGTGGAAAGACTGGGACGGCCCGGTCAGGGTAGACACAGATAAAGTCGCCGTTATCCTCGAAAAGATCACGGATAAGGCGGGGCATGTCACGCTGCTCGCATCAGACGGTGCTTTTATCGTAGATACCAAAGAGCCTTCAGCTCCTGTTATCACCATAAGCGGCGAAGAGCAGGATGTGTATACGAAAGACATTACCCTGCAGGTGACGGCACAGGATCCCGATAACGGCGGGGAAGGCGTATATTCGGGTATCCGTGAGATAGAGTGGAGCGTTAAGAATGAAAGCGGAAAAGTGACGCAGTCAGGCGTTATATCCGCAGATGGCGCCCGCAAAAAAGAACTCGCCGGCACCGTCGTAATATCTTCACAGAAAAACTCTTCCGGGACCGTTACCCTTACGGTTACGGCAAAAGACTATGCCGGAAACACTTCAGAATCCTCAAAAACTTTTGCAATGGACGCCAGGGCCCCGAAGATCAGTTCTTCTATGGATATGACCGGAGTAAAGAATGAAAAATATTTTAATTCCACGCGTAAGCTTACAGTGGAGTTCAACGAAAAAGACTATGATCCTTCAAAATCCGGTATCAGTGTAAAAGCGGGCGGACAGGACGTATCCCTTACCATGAAGGACATCGAAGATGGGAAGGGTGAGCCGTACCAGATAAGGCTCAATAAAAAAGAAGACTCCGAAGAAGGGAAAACCCCCGAAGAGTACACAGACAAAAGAGTCGTTTCTTATGAACTCCTCTTTGGATATGAGGATACGGCGGATATTGATTACGAAAACATTTCCTTTACATCAGAAGATGCCGCTGGAAACAGTGTGGAACATACGCCGGAAGCGTCCGCGTTTACAGTCGACAAGGTAAAGCCTGTACTCACGGTCGTTTATACAGAGAACAAAAAGGATATAACAAAAGAGATCGGCACTGACGCAAAAACATCAAGATACGGAAAACTCCCGGTTACCATATCCCTTGCGGCAGATGAGAGGAACTTCTTCGCGGATGGAACGGTGCTCACCGTAACGGCAAAAGACGCTGAGAACAAAGATATTAAAGGCGCCTATGCAGACAACAATATAGCGGATGCAAAAAAAGACTGGAAGACATCCGGATCGCAGAACACCAAGCAGCTGGCAGACTTTAAGAACAGCGCCAATTACTCTGTACAGATAGCTATTGAAGATAAAGCCGGAAACAGGGCGGACTCATACGCGCCCGGATATTTCACTATTGACGCGGCGCCGCCTGAGGGAATACTCGTCGTAACTTCGGAAGAAGATGTGACGGAATACAAAGATGCAAGGGAGAACCTCTCCTTTGAAAAGGCATATGATAAGGCGATCGAGCTTTCGCAGAAGTCAGAAGATGCTGTATCCAGGATTGAGAAGATCGAATACATCATTGACGACCCCGGAGCAGACACAAGAGGCATCTTCAAGGCAAAGACTCCGGAACAGCTTGGCGAGATAGGATGGAAAGCGTGGGAAAAAGATAAGGACGGGAAATATGAGACCATGAAGATAGAGCCTGACGGACAGGCAGTGGTCTATATGAAAGTCACGGATAAATCCGGAAATGAGACCATAATATGCTCAGACGGACTGATCGCCGATGCCACGGCACCTTCCCTGTCTCTGAAAGGCACACAGGAAACATCCATATACAACAGCGATATCGACATGTCGGTATCAGCAGAAGACATCCTGTCTGGCGGAACGTTTTCCGGTATCGTAAGTGCTGCGGTTTCTGTTGAAAAAGACGGAAAGACAACATATAAAGAGACTTTTGACGGCGCACAGACAGCGGAAAGGCTGCAGAAAGTGTCCGGTACCTTTAAGGTAAAAGCAGCAGAAAACGACTCAAATGATGTCACGATCTATGCGGATACCACAGATAACGCCGGCAACATGCGCAAGACAGAACAGCATGTCATGATCGATACCAGCGCTCCCGAGATAACCACATATATGGACGCCGGTGATGCCAGGCATGAGAAGTATTTCAACAGCACAAAGACCATGACGGTCATCTTCAGGGAAAGAAACTTCGACCCGGACAACGCCTTCATACAGGTCACGGCATCCGGAAAGACGATGACTGCGTCTATGTCAGAGCTTGAAAAGGGCCTTCTTTCAGGGATCGGCATAAGAGCCGTTGGCCATACGGATTCTCAGGCCGGAACTGATATAAAGAAGCTGACAAACGACAGGACGAACCGCTATGAGATCACCTTCGGGTCTGACAGCGGATCGGATATCGATTACAGGGGAATTTCCTTTAATGCGCAGGATAAGGCGGGAAACAGGTCCAGCCACATGCCGGATATGGACGCATTTACGATCGATAAGGTCGCCCCTGTCATCGCAGTATCCTATCGTGAAGACGGAAGTGATATTACCGGACGCATAGGGACAAATGAAGATGTCCCGTATTACTCACAGAAAGATATAACTGCATCCTTTGAGATACAGGAAAGAAACTTTTACGGGAACGGCGTATCTGTGTCTGTTACCGCAAAAGACTATGAAGGCGGCAGCCAGGATGTGTACGGGGAAGATAAGACCGGGCAGATACATGCGGGATGGGCTTCGGACAACGGGGTCAGCCGCAACAGCCTGCCGGTATTCTCCGAAGACAGCAACTATGGCCTTTCGGCGTCATGTGAAGACCTTGCAGGAAACAGGGCGCAGGAATACGCTTTCCACTACTTCACTATAGACAGGACACCGCCGACCGGACAGATCGACGTATACAGCAGTGATGAAAACGGAAGTTATGACAGCTTTTCAGCGTCTGTTGTTTTCAGGCACGTGAGCAGCCTGCCCATTAGTGTAGCAAGAGAGGCATCAGACCTCACGTCCGGTGTAGCATCGATCGGCTTCTACCGTTATACGCCTCCGACAGACGCTTCCGGAGAATTCGGAGCCCTCTCGCTGCAGGATCTCAGAAATGTAGGCTGGACGCAGTGGAGTGAAGATTACCTTGTAGATCCGGACGGACAGGCAGTCATCTATGCGAAGATCATGGACAGGGCCGGAAACATCCTCTACATAAACACGCAGGGGGCCATGATCGCTGACAGCACTTCACCGCAGGCGCCCGAGATCACGATCACGGCAGCAGAGCCTTCGGAGGGCATCTATGCGGGCGATGTGCCGGTAACTATAACCGCACAGGATCCTGTATCCGGAGATACCTATTCGGGACTCAGGAATGTGACCGTACAGGTGCTGAACGGGGATACGGTAACGCAGGAATACTCATATTCACCCGGTGGAAAAGCAGACAGGGTGCGTACCTTTGATACGTCTGTCACCGTAGATGCCCAGAAGAACAACTCCAACTTTGTAAAGATAAGAGTAACGGCACAGGACTGGGCAGGAAATACATCCGGAAATGAAAAAGATATCAGTATCGATATCACAAACCCCAGGATCGAAGTTGTATACGACAGGAACGACCCTGCGAACGGACGCTATTACAACACAAAGAGAACTGCGACTGTTACCGTATATGAGAGGAATTTCAACCCCGCAAGGGTGAACATGGCCATCACCGGATCGGGAAATGCTAAGGTAAGCGGATGGTCCATAGGCAGCCAGGCCGGTATATCAGATGATAATCCCAATGTATGCACTATCGTTTACGATGAAGATTCTGATTATACTTTTACGATAGACCTCACGGATATGGCAGGGAACGCCGCGTCTTACGGACAGACAGACAGCTTTACGATCGATACGACGGCCCCTGTGATCACAGTGACATATGATAACAATAATGGCCGTGGCAGATACTACAACGCCCCAAGAACGGCAACGATACGCGTCGAGGAAGCGAACTTTGATCCTGCCGCATTCTCATCAGAGATCCGGGCTATGCTCATGAACGAAGGGATCAGTGCGCCGGCAGTGAATGGATGGATCACATACGGGAACAGCCACACTGCAACGATCAGGTTTGATAAAGACGGTGATTACAGCTTTGTGTTGAACCTCAGGGACCTTGCGGAAAATCCGGCTCAGGAATATACATCGGAAAGCTTTACGATAGACCTTACAAATCCTACAGTCGAGATCACCGGGATCCGTGACGGGAGCGCGAACAGAAAAGAAGCCATTGCGGCAGCGGAATTTGAAGACATCAATTTCGACAGCGAAGGCGTTGTGATCACGCTCAGCGGATTAAAACATAAAGAAAGAGAAGTGACCGGGACATTCGAAGCGCTGGCAAGAGGCGGAAAGGTAACGCTTCCGGATTTCAAGCATGTGATCGAAGAAGATGATATTTATACGCTGAAAGTATCTGTTACTGACAAGGCAGGAAATACAACGGAAAAAGAGATCACGTTCTCCATAAACCGTTTCGGATCAAACTTCTATCTGGAAGACGGGACAAAGGAGTATCTTGGCGGATATTACAGGAATACCCCGGAAGACCTTGTTATCTACGAAGTAAATGTAAACACTCTGTCAAGCCAGGAGATCACAGTATACAAAAGCGGAGAGACGAAAAAACTCGACCGCGGCCAGTACAAAGTAGAAGATGTCTCTGAAGAAAATGACTGGAAGAGATACCGCTACACGATAGACGGTTCCGTCATCGAAGAAGAGGGCGTATATGAGATCCTGATCAGCTCTGTGGACGAGGCAGGCAACAGACAGGACAATAAACTTAAGGATACGCCTATCATGCTGGTCATGGACAAGACGCCGCCGGCTGCCGTCGTGACAGGTATCGAAGACGGTGAAGTTTATAATGAAGCTTCAAGAGAAGCTGTTATCCAGGTCTCCGACAACTATGTCGTGACCGACGTGGAAGTGTTCATAGACGGAAAGAGCGTCGGGATGTATGAAGCGGAGCAGATAGCCGGTATGGATTACAGGATCCCCGTGAAGATCAGCGAATCCACGTCATGGCAGACTGTATCCGCAAAAGTCATCGACGCTGCCGGAAATGAAGGCAGGTCTGGAGAGACAGCCGTGCTCGTGACAACAAGTTCGCTGACCAGGTTCATGAACAGCACCCCCGCCAAGGCCGCAGCAGGTACGGCAGCCGCCGCAGCTATAGTGGCAGGAACAGTGTTCTTCATCCTCGGAAAGAAAAAGAAAGAAGACGACGAAGATTAAGCGCTTATATGCCGGATAAGCCGCTTATATCTGCAAGGTGGCGAAGATAACGCTGCAGACAAAGAATACAGCCCGCGGGGGCATATCCCGCGGGCTGTATTCTTTTCAGGACGCATTTTCTTTCATACTGAAAAAGAGGCCGCTGGAAACGGCCCAAGGAGGAAAACGAATGGCTCTTAAAAATACAGGAAAAAAGAAGATGCTGCTGATAGCAGAAAAGCCGGATCTTATGAGGAAGATCGAAAAATGCTACAGGGCACATAAAGAACAGATCCCCTATGAGATCGACTTTGTCTCACAGCGCGGACATCTCGTGACTCTGAAAAACCCGGATGAACTTGATGAAGCCCTTAAGGAGTGGAGCTGGGATACTCTCCCAATCAATCCGGAGGAGCACGGCGGATGGCAGTATAAGATCATCAAGGATAAGAAAACCGGAAACTTTCTGACCTCAAGGGAACGTTACGATGAGATCAAGACCGCTCTTAAAAGCGGGAAATATGACGGTGTCATCAACGCGGGCGACCCGGACCAGGAAGGGGAGCTTCTTATTCGTATAGTACTGAAACACATGAAGAACAAGCTCCCGATAAAGCGTTTCTGGACAAATGACCTGACTGAGGGAAGGATCCTGGATGCACTGCTGAACCTCAGGGATGATGATAACGACACAACGCTTAAGAACCTGCTGGATGCAGCTTACGGACGCCAGCATTCCGATTACCGTTTCGGCATGAACCTGTCAAGGGCGGCCACGCTCAAAATGGGAACGAGAGTTGCCTGCGGACGTGTCAAAACCCCTATACTGGCAATTGTATGCAAGAGGGAGAATGAGATAAATAATTTCCGTCCGGAAACGGTATATGGTGTTAAGGCGTCTTATGAAGAAGGGTTCGACGGAACGCTTATATCCTCTGGGAAACAGGAAGAAGATTACGAAGAAGAGGATGAATCGGACGACAGCATGAAAGGCGTTGTGTGGTTCAAGGATAAACGTGAAGCCCAGGCCGTCATTGATGAGATAAACGGGAAAGATGCCGTAGTAGAAGAATACAAGGCGAAGAGACAGCAGACATACGCCCCGAAGCTGTTTAAGCTCGCTACGGCACAGGTCGAAGCCGGAAAGATGGGTTACAGCGCAGCAGACACACTGAGGATCATACAGGGACTGTATGAGAAGAAGATACTGTCATATCCGAGAACGGGCTGCGAATACCTCGGAGGGGATGAAGACTTCAAAGCCATGCTGAGCGCGGCGGCAACAGTCCCTGGACTGAAAGAATTCGTAGACCGTATAACAGACAAAGACATAGACAGGGTGAAGCGTACCAAAACGTGGGTAAACTCAGAAGCTCTTGAAGAAGAAGGACACTCCGCGCTGGTGCCGACAACAGCGAAACCGGAATGGGACGAAATGGAAGATGAGGAAAAAGACATCTATTCCATGATATGCCGCCAGTTTGTGGCACCGTTTCTCCCTCCGCTCATACAGGACAGGGCTGAACTTACAGCAAGGTGCGGAAAGCGCCTGTTCAAGAGTACAGGAAAAACGCTGGTGGATCCCGGGTGGACGGAAGTTTTCGGAAGGAAGTTTTCCGATACACAGATACCGGCACACAAAAAGGGCGACACGCTGGATATAAAGAAGCTCAGTATCTCGGAAAAGACTTCGGTATGCCCGAAGCGCTATACGACAGCTGACCTGATTGCCGTATGTGAAAATCCGCTCAAATTCCTGAACGATAAATCACTGAAAAAGCTCGGAAAGAAACTGAAGATCGGAACACCGGCAACAAGGGCAAACATCATAGAAGAACTTGTACGTACAGATAAGTATCTTAAAAAGACAAAAGAAGGCCGGCGCGAAGTAGTTGTCCCGACAACGACAGGTAAAGAGATCATTGACAATATAGGAGACTGCGATATCTGCAAGGTTGACCTTACCGGAGAATGGGAAGAAAAGCTCGAAAAGGTAAGGAGCGGGAAACTGTCTCTGGCAGAATTGGAAGAAGGCATGAAACACCACGTTGCAAGACTCGTGGAAGATTTCAAGCACCGGGACATGAAACCCATAACACCGGTCACGGGCGGCTTTAAGCAGATAGGTACCTGCCCAAAATGCGGAGGCACTCTTATGCAGGGACCGACAAGATTTTACTGCACAGGATATAAAAAAGGCTGCACTGCCGGAGGATTCAGGGAACGGAAAGGTGCTGTGATCACGGAAGATGAATTCCTGCGGATGTTGAACGGGGAAAAGATCGAAAAAGAGATGGAAGACAATGGGCGCCGATGGAAGCAGACAGTAATGTGCAACCCGGAGACGTTAAAGATCGTTTTCCCTGTTGAAAAGAAAGAGACTCCGTACAGATGTCCTCTGTGCGGGAAAAAGATCATTGAAACGTCGAAGTCCTATTACTGTGAGGCCTATGGAGAGACCGGATGCGGTTTCCGCGTATCGAAAACCCTGTCTGGGAAAGAGATAGAAAAAGAGCAGCTTGTGCGGCTCTTTACGGAGGGAAGTACCGGCCTGATAGAGGGACTGTATTCTGAAAAACAGAAA
>ODAI010685276.1_pt1 | contig 19383 bp, 15 predicted proteins | sample 1539321 | NCBI WGS metagenome assembly ODAI01 (sample SAMN02144231, study PRJEB22623) | gut metagenome | biome: sheep rumen | host: Ovis aries | place: New Zealand
ATTAAGGAGTTGTGTAGAAAGGCTAATATTGTTAAGCTTTCTAAGAAGATTAGCGGATTTGTGTTCTATTTTGATAGTAGTAAATTCGATTTTTCTGTTGTGGATGGTTTGATTAAGGAGTATGGAAATATGGTTAGCTTTTCACCGGGGAAGGAACCTTATGTTACTTTGAGAAGTAAGGCTGTGAAGGTTGATGAGCAGTTTGAGGAGGTTAAGAAATTTCTTTTGGGGATGTTGCCGAGAGGAGAAAATAATAAAAATTAAAAATTTTAAAAACGTAATCTCCGGGACAAACAGTTTCTAAGAGTTGCACCCTTGAGCCTCTCCGTAGAGGACACTTACGCACCCTCAAGAGATGCACTTCTAAGAAACTGTAATGTCCCTACGTTAACATTTTTAAAATTTTGAATTTTTATTATTTTCTTCTCCGAGTGAGTTCGTGGTTGAGAATTTCAAGACTGTTTCGAAATGTTCCAAAATATAGAAAGGAGTTATTTGAAAATGCAAGTAATAACAAGTAAAGATAATGAAGTTGTTAAAAGTATAAAAAAATTAAAAGAAAAGAAATTCCGTGATGAAAAGAATCAGTTTGTGGTAGAGGGAATTAAACTTGTAGCTGAGGCTATTGAGGAAGATACTGATATAGATAGTGTTGTGGTTTGTGAAGATTGCGTTAATGATGGAACTATTGATAAAAAGTTGCTATATGAAATTGCTAAGTATAAATGCATTTATGTTACTGAAAAAATCTTTGATACATTAACTGATGTTTCTAATCCACAAGGAATTTTGGCTGTTGTTAATAGAGAAAATAATACAAACGATATTGATTACAATCAAGATTTTATAGTTGCATTGGATGGAATTCAAGATCCAGGTAATCTTGGAACCATATTAAGAACTGTTGACGCTGCAGGATTAAATCAAATAATTCTTTCTAAGGAAACAGCTGATAGTTTCAATCCAAAAGTTGTTAGGTCAACAATGGGTGGAATTTTTAGAGTAAATGCAATAAAGTCTGAAAATATAGTAGAGACTTTAAAAGATTTACAAAAACATGGATTTGAAGTTGTAGTAACTTCCTTAGATACTGACAACAGTGTTTATGATATTGATTATCACAAAAAGGTAATTGTTATTGGAAATGAAGCTAATGGAGTTTCAAAGGAAGTTCAAGATATGGCTGATAGAAAAGTTAAAATTCCTATGCTTGGAAAGACGGAAAGTTTGAATGCTAGCGTTGCTGCTGGGATTATGATTTATGAGTATGTTAGGGGTAAAGTAAAATAGAAATTGAAAGTCAAAAAATAGCACATAAAAAAGGTGCTATTTTTTATTTTTGATATGAATATGTATTGAATATAAATTTTGGTTATGGTAAGATTATTGCGGAGTTAAAATATAATTTTATGAACCAAAGACAAAAATTATATGTCTAATATAATAAAGGAGAGGATTTTTATGGAAAATCAAAATTTAAATAATGTTGAACAAAATCAAAACACAGGTAAGCCACAAAAAAGTGGTAATGGAAAAACAGTTGCTTTAGTTGTAATATTGTTAATACTAGTGTTAGTAATAGGTTTATTAGGTGGAATGATGTTATCTGATAAAGGAATTACATTCATAAATCAGAAACAAGAAGAAGTAAAAGACAAAGAAGAAAATAAAACAAATAAATCAGAAGAAAATGAAAAAGATGAAGACAAGACAAATAAGACAGAAAATAACGTAAAAAATGAAACAAATAATAATAACAGTTCATCAAATACAAATACTCAAACTTCAGCAGAAACAATTTGGTACACTAGTGATGTATTTAAAATAAAATTACCTAAATCTTGGGAAAACAATTACAAAGTTGATATTGGTGATTTAGGAGAAGATGATGGAGGAGATTCATATAATTTCAGAACTGTAAGTGATGATGAGTATTTATTTAGTATAGAAGTAAGAAATACAGAATTTGAAGCTGATTTTATACCTCATGACTTTTTGGGAAGTTATGTAGAAGAAAATAATGTAAAGTATGTGTATATGATCTATAGAACAGACGCACCTAATAATGCTGAACCATATACATCAATGATGAAAGCCTTTGAAACATACAAAGATGATGTTTACGTTAAACAAACATTTGGAAATAAAACATTTTATGCTAAAGACTTCTTACAAATAGAAAAAGGAAGTATGTATAGATATTATCGTTATTATATAGATGAACAAGATAGATTGTGTATTTTAAATTATGAAAATGATGTAACAATTGATATAATAGCTAGTGATGCAGATAAATTAACATATGATGAAAACGAAAATGTAATTCATGCATATCCAATAGGAAAGAGTTTTGTAAATAATATAGCAAGAGAAGTTGAAGAAATTGTTTTTGAGAATATTAATTAAATAGGTAATATGAAAATAAACGCTGAGCTGGCGTTTATTTTTATGTTGTTAAAAAGATGCTTTATTGTAATCACTATGAAATTAATTTGTAATATAACTGTAATATAAAATTAATATCTTTAATGCTATAATAAATTTGAAAAAATATTTATTATAGGAGTTGATACAAAAGATGGCGAAAAGTAAGAAAAAATTAGTTTTTGTTTTATTGTGTATTGTCGTTTTGATTTTTGTAGGATACAAAATATTCAATAAAAAGAATAATAATCCTGTATCCACAGAAATGATGATTTCAAATGCAAAGAACGAAAAAGTTAGTATGCCATATATTAATCCGGAATGGGAAGAATATATGCAGTTATCCGATGAGGAGAAAGCAAAGGTAGAAATTGTTCCCGAAAAATACATATATAATTATATACCAGAAGAAAATCTATATGGTGATTACAGTGAATTGCCAGAAAGATTTAATTTGGTAGATAATTATCCAACATGTGTCTACGACCAGGGCAGTGAAGGATTATGTTGGGCGTATGCAATGAGTTCAATGTTTGAATCAAATTTGTTATATACAAAAAATATTAGTGAAAAGTTTTCTGCACAACAGTTATCTCATATTATATCGAGAGGTTCACCATATAGTTTAAATTCAACTTATGGAAAGGGATTGGAACATGTAGAGCACACAGGTTTCTTCAATTCAGTTGTTCCTAGTGGTATGGTTCCAATGAGATTGGATGATTTCGACGATACTTTAGACGAAGATGGTCACATTATTCTTAGTAATGTTGTTAATAAGGATAAAATAAGTTATCAAATTAAAAATGCTACACTATTTCCAATATATGATGGAACAGATGAGTATATTAAAATGCTAAAAAGTTATATTAAAAAATACGGTGCTATATATATAGGAATAACAGCTCCAATGGGAGGAGCTTATGATGTGGAAAATAATTTAATATACTATAAAAAAGGTATGGCTAATGCAGAGGCTCTAGGACATGCTATGATAATTGTTGGTTGGGATGACAATTATGGAACAGATTTAGATAAAGATGGGAACCCAGATGGAGCATGGATTTTGCAAAATAGTTATGGAGAATATAGAACATACCCTTATTTATCATATAAATCAGATATACCTGTTTTATATGGAGTAAAAGAAATTGTCGAAAAAGAATGGGATAACAATTATGATATGACATTATCACCAAAAATAGAATTAGATGGAATTGAGATAGAGCAAATTAAATCATTTTATGATGATTCATTTAATTTAGTACAAAATAATAATGCTCTTTTACAAACTACTGCAGTTAAAGGAAGTCTTGAGGTAACATATCATAAGCGTGATTTAAAAGAAACATTACAAAATATAGAATTTTCATCAGGAAGTCAAAATAGTGAGTATAGTATATATATAAGTCCGGATGGAGATAAAAATAATTATCAATTAATAGATACAATAAAGACAGATTTACCTGGTACATATAGTGTGGATTGTAATAATATGGAATTAAATTCAAGTGCTTTTTCAATTAAAATAGTTACAAATAATGGTGCAATATATACACAAGTATCTGCTTTTACAAAAAATAATGAGAATAGTGATGATAGCATTATAAATGTAGACATAGATGATGGAATTGAAGATATTGACAGAAATATTTATTATCACTTCTATATAACAGCAAAGAATGTTGATAGAAATATTCCAATAAAGATGACAATTAGATATGAAGATGGAACAATTCTAGAATCTAATAGAAAATTTGATTTAAGTGAATCTGCGTCTGATTTTATTGTAAAACAATATTCATTTCCAGCATTAACAAAAAAAGGTAGCAAATTCAAAATTGAAATATCATATAATGATGAAATTATTAAGACATTGGATGTAGTGTATAATCATGGTTTAGATGAAGGTTCTGGAACAGAAGACGATCCGTTTGTAATTAAGACTAAAAGAGACTTTGAATATATGGAAAAATTAAGAACTGCATATTTTATTTTAAATAACGATATTGATTTGAAAGATGAAGAAATAAAATCAGTTAGTGGTCTAAAGTATAATATTAGACCTACCGAGCTGTACGGCCATTTAGATGGAAATGGACATTCAATAAAAAATCTATATATAGAAACTACAAGACGTGATATAGATACTGGATTATTTAAGAATATAGAAAATTCAACAATAAAGAATTTAAGAATTGAAAATGCAAATATAGTGTTAAATAAAGTTGAAGGAGTCCGAAAAGGTGGATTTCATGGAATTATTTCAAGTACAATAGATAACAGTAGTTTTGAAAATATTTATGTATCTGGGCAAATATATGGTAATAATGAATCAGATATTGGATTGTTTGCTGGAGTTGGAAATAATATAACAATTAATAATTGTTATATAGTTGGAAATATTAAAGGGGTAAATGGAACGGTTGGTGGTTTAATTGGAGCGATGTTTCATGGTGAAAGTACTATATCTAACAGTGTAATTATACCAAATATTTATGGTTCAGATAAATATTATTATGATACAGAAATAGGTGGTTTAATAGGTTCTTTATCTGGAGATAAAGCAAATTTTGATAACATTTATTTAGTAAGCAATTACGATATTGAAAAAACAAACAATAAATATTATAAATGTGAAACGCGAATAGGAACTTTATTTTCAAAATCACAATCGAGTTCAATTAAAAATTATAGTAATATTAATATATATAATAAATATTATGAAGAACATGATTGTATATCAACTGAAGATGAAAAGAATAATACAAATGTTATAAATGATTTAAACAATCTAAAACAACTAGGACTTGAAGCATTTAATTTAGATTCAAATGTATGGGAAAAGTCGAATAGTAATACATTACCAACATTAAAGCAATTTAAGAATATATTTATAAGTGATTTCCCTATGGATGAAATTACTATAAAGGATAATGAAGAAAAAGATTTAACTGTAAATATCGCTCCTCAAAATAGTTCGTTTCCAGAGTATAAATTAGAGGTGGAAAATCAAGAACTTGCAGAAGTGAAAGGTAATAAATTAAAAGGCTTAAAAACAGGTACAACTAATCTTATAATAACTGCATTAGATGGAAGTAATATTGTCAAAACTGTTAAAATTAATGTAGTAAATGGAAAGAGAAAAGTAAAATTTGTATATGATAATGTTGTTGATTCAGTTGTAGTTGAAGATAGTTATGATGCTGGAACAATGATAACACTATTAGTAAAAGATGAATTAAACAAAACAAATAAATATTTGTATGGCTGGAAATATAAAGATAAAGTATATAGAACTGGTAATACTTTTGAAGTACCAAATGAGGATGTAACTTTTATAAGTGAATATAGAGTTGAACCTCCAGAACTATCAACTTATGAATATAGCAATGAGGATAATATAATAAAAAACGTAATGAGCAATACGAGTATAGAAGAGTATATTAATAACTTAAATCTTGAGAAAAGAAAATATATAGTTAGCGTATATGATACAAATGGTAATGAGGTAACTGAAGGATATATAAGAACAGGTTATGTTACAAAAATATATAATACTGATGAAGAAATAATAGATTATGTAAATATAGTTCTGGGAGAGGATATAGCACCATACGAAATCCACAAATATACAGTTGACGAAGATAAAAAAACAATTGGAAATATTTTTCCAGCAACTATAGAACATTATAAAGAAAATATGGCATTAGAAAGTCCCTATACAGCAAAAGTCTTTAAAATTAAAACAGAAAATGAAGTACAAGTGGAAGAAGAAGTAACAGAAGGAAACATAGAAACAGGAATGATTACAAAAATATATTTAAATGACGAAATAGTTGCAGAATATACAAACATTGTACCTGGAGATGTATATGCTGATGGCAAAGTAAGTGCCAGAGATGCAGGGATGATATATCAATATTTTGTAGGTATGCTAGAAAATTTTTACGGAACACCACAATATTATGCAATGGATTTTTCGAGAGATGGAAAAATAAGACTAAATGATGCTGAACTGATAAAAAGATATGTGGTAAAACTATATGAACCAAGTGAGGAGGATTACTATGGCAAGAATAATTAAAAAAATATGTTTGATGACAGTTGTACTTTTAATAGCTATATCAATAAAAGTATATGCAAATGAATTAACATTAGATTGCCCTGATAGTATAAATCCTAAAACTGAAAATACTTTAGAATATGTTTTAAAAGGAAAATTTACAGGTAATGTTAACTCTATAAAAGTAAGATATACACTTCCTGATGGAGTAGAATTTCAAGGTTTTACTCCATCAGAAGGATGGAATCTTGAACAAGGTGGAACAGCAGATAAAAAAGGACTTGTTTTAAGAATAAATGATATTGATGTAACTGGAGAAGTTGAATTTGGAAAATTTACATTTAATGTGCCAAGTACATATAGTAAGGATAAAATAAGCTTAAAATTATTTGAGTTAGATGCTACAAATACAGCTTGTGAACTTATTGATTTTGATGCTGAAGTAGTTGAGAAAGATATTATTATTTCAAGTTCTAATGATGATAAAGATAATCCAACTGAAGATAATCAATCAGATAATAATCCAACTGGTGATAATGGTAATGGTGGAAACGAAGGACAGGGTGATAATGGCTCTAACACTCCATCAGGAACAAATGATGAAGGTGATAAAAATGGAGAAGGAAGTGAAAATCAGAATCTAGAAAAAGATGGTGATAAAAACGGCAATGTTGGGAATGGTAATACAGCAGGTATAGGAAGCCAGTCTTCTGGTGCGAAGAATGTTGATTATAACCAAGATCAAGAGTCTGCACCGAAAAATGACACAACAGTTACTAAAACACCTTTTGGACAATATGGAAATAGAAATATTATAATTGTTTTAATTGCAATGGTCTTATTTATGGGAGTTATTGTTAATAAAAAATTAAAAAAAGTTAAGTTTATAAAGTAGAATTAGGAGGTAATTTGGGAGGAAATATTTATGTTAGAATATACTAATATCATAGTGATTATATCAATTATATTATTTTTGGTAATTGGTGGAGCAGCATTATATTACGTAATAAATCAAGCTAAGGCTCCAATTAAAAGTGGAAAAGCTAAAGTTGTTGGAAAGAGACATTTTAGAAATCCCTCAAATGGAGTAACTAGTTATAGGGTTAATTTTGAAATGGAGAATGAAATGATTGAGCTTATTGTTAGATATGAGATGTATCATTCTTTAATTGAAGGAGAAGAAGGTCTTCTGTCTTATAAAGGACGTTGGCTTGTTAGTTTTGAAAAATAATAAAATGTAATATAGCTATAAACAAGAAAACGAGCCATAAAAGAATTGAAAAAGATAAAACGAGGAGCAATCCTTGTTTTATCTTTTTTAGATAGTATAAAATTAAATACATGAATAGTTAAATCATTTATTTTGCTATTTTTATGGTATAAATATGGTTTCTATTAATTAAGATTTCATTATCTAATTCTATAAAATTATCGTTTACAGATGTAAGAATACCTTTAATTGTTGCTAATGATTTATTGCCCATAATAAGATTAGAGCTAAATCCATGATATGTCTTTTCTGTAACAATAACATTTTTATTAATATAATTTTCTAACATTTAATTCACCTCCTCAATTTTTAAAATAATAACTTTTACAGTGTGAATTTTTATGCCTCAGCCATAACTATAAGATATTGTTTACTTATAATTGCATAATTACTGTAATTAGTATAGCTAGAACCTGTGAAGCCATATTTTTCTATTTTTACATCTGAAAGTTCAAAAAACTCACCATCAATTTTTTCTAAAACGCCAATAAATTTTTGAGGTACACTTCCAGCACTCGCAAGAGTTGCACCAAATGCAAGTGTAATTGATACTTTTTTTCCAATAAACCTTTCTAAACTTTCCATATTAAACTCCCTTCTTAGATTATTTGTATTATTAAAATATAATCTGACTATATCTATGTAAAAGCTTATCATTACATCACAAAAAAAACAATATTTATTTCTTATTTTCTTCAAACAACTGAAGAAATTATTGAAGCCATAATAGAAGCAAGAATGAATGTAATTTATCATATAAGGCAACGTATGATTATTTAATAAAGGATAATGAATCCCTAATTATAAATACAACCTTTTTTTGCATTGATTATCGAATTTTGTCGAACGATTTTTCTTGAAATTACATCCAATATATAGTAAAATAAATTAACTTTAGATTGATTTAAAGTAAATTCAAAAAAATTTTATATTTCAAAAAATTTCAATATAATTTAATCTTTAATTTTCAAATGATTTAATAAAAAATAAAAAAATCTTAAACTAATATTGACAATATGATAACAAATATGTTATCATAAAAGTACAATATAGAAGGAGTATGAATGAACAATGTAATTTTCTACACAGACAAAGATGGCAGAAATGAAATACAAGAATATTTAGTAACACTTCAACAACGCAAAGACAAGGATAGCAGGATCAAGTCAAATAAAATAATAGCGTATATAAATATGTTAAAAAAATATGGATTACAAATAGGTCAGCCATATATAAAACGCTTGAATGATGAAATATGGGAACTGCGCCCGTTGAGAGATAGAATACTTTTTGCATATTACGAAAATAATACATTCATTTTGTTAAATGTCTTTGTTAAGCAAACACAAAAAACGCCAAAAAAAGAAATAAAAAAAGCTGAAAAACTATTAATGGATTTCAAAAAAAGGAGTGATAATTATGGATAAGAAACCATATGTTAGCTGGGAAGAAGTAAAGGCAAGTTTAAATATTGATAATGAGCAAGAAGTAGAAATTAGATTAGAGGAAGAAATCATTGAAGCCACAATAGAAGCAAGAAAAAAATGTAATTTATCTCAACGAGAATTAAGTGAAAAAAGTGGAGTAAAGCAACCAGCTATTGCAAGACTTGAAAAAGGTGTGAACTCACCTCAAACTAGTACATTGATTAAAGTTTTATATGCAATGGGTTATACGTTAAAGGTTGTACCATTAGAAGAAGTACTTTCAGAAAAACCAAAAGAGTAGTTCGCAATAAATGAACTACTCTTCATTATTTGATTTTATAACATCACTTTCACTATTAACAATACTTGAAACTCCTTCAGGCAATGCTAAAATTGTTTGAACAGGTAAAGATATAAAATTTCCAGATAAAATCTTTCTAATTTTTATAAGTAATAGCTTGAATCTGCTTCGAGTACTAACCTCCTGATGAGTCAGATTAGCACTATATTCAAGCTTTTGTAAAGTAGTAACACCATAATGTTCATAAATCTGTAAAAATTTTTCTTCACTAATCAAATCTTTCAACTCTTGTTTTTTATACTTACGAGGTACATATTTCAAATAGGCTTCTTTTCCATATTTTTCAAATATTTTATCAAATTTATAATATGATTTTTGAAATTCAACATTAGAGTGGAAAACTTGATTAAATCTATATTCCTCATATTCAATTTCTTCAATAATTTCTTTTATATCATTTTTAATCTTTTGTTTTAATTCTTTATTCATAGATAGTCCCTTCAATTTCTTTTGTATTTGTATTAATTCTATCACAAGAAAAACTAGAATACAATATTTAAGTTATTAAAAAATATAAATAAAATTTTGAATTGAATGTCAAGAAAATCCACGAAAAATATTGAATTTCCAAATATTTCTGATATAATATATCTATTAGAATTCAAAGAACAAAATTGAAGGGAATGAAAAAAATGTATAGAAACAAAAATTGTGGAGAATTAACAATAAAAAATGTAGGAGAAGAAGTAACATTAGCTGGATGGATTCAAAGAATTAGAAATCTAGGAGCTATGAAATTTATAGATTTAAGAGATCAATTTGGAATTACTCAAATAGTTATTGCGGATAATGAAGAAATGCAAAAACAATCTCAAGACTTAGTTACAGAAACTGTAATTCAAGTTAAAGGTACTGTAATTGAAAGAAGCAGCAAAAATGACAAGATTCCAACAGGAGAAATTGAAATTGATGCTAAAAATATTACTGTTTTAGGAAAATGTAAATCAACACTTCCTTTTGAAGTGAATTCAGAAAAGGCAGATATTAATTTAGTTAAAGAAGATTTAAGATTGGAATATAGATTTTTAGATTTAAGAAATGAAAAATTACATAATACAATTTTACTTCGTTCAAAAGTATTAAAAACATTAAGAGATAAAATGGATGAATTAGGATTTAGCGAAATTCAAACACCTATATTAGCAAATTCATCTCCAGAAGGTGCACGTGACTACTTAGTTCCAAGTAGATTACATCCAGGAGAATTTTATGCACTTCCACAAGCACCACAACAATTTAAACAATTATTGATGGTGTCAGGATTTGATAAATATTTCCAAATAGCTCCATGCTTTAGAGACGAGGATCCAAGAGCAGATAGAGCACCAGGAGAGTTTTATCAATTGGATTTTGAAATGAGCTTTGCTGAGCAAGAAGATGTTTTCAAAGTTCTAGAAGAAGTATTTATTTCAACATTTAGAAAGCATACAAATTGGGAAGTTCCAGATGGACCATTTTTACGTATTCCATATAAAGAAGCAATGGAAAAATACGGAATTGATAAGCCAGATTTAAGAAATCCATTAATTATCCAAGATGCAACTGAATTATTTGCAAATACTGAATTCAACGCATTTAAAGATAAAACAATAAAAGTAATAGTTGTTCCAAACGGAGCTGAACAAGGAAGAAAATTCTTTGACAATATGTCAGAATTTGCAGTTAACGAGTTAGGAGCAAAAGGTTTAGCTTGGACAAAATTCGATACAGAAAATAATGTATCAGGTGGAATTGCTAAATTTATTACAGATGATGTTAAAGCAGGATTGCAAGAAAAATTAGGTGTAAAACCAAATGACAGCTTATTCTTTGTAGCAGATGAATTTGAAACAGCACAAAAAATTGCAGGTCAAGTAAGAATTGAATTAGGAAATAGATTAGATTTATTAGAGAAAAATATATACAGATTCTGTTTAATCGTAGATTTCCCAATGTATGAATTAACAGAGGAAGAAGTAAACGGAGAAGTTGTACAAAAAATAGACTTCAACCACAATCCATTTTCAATGCCACAAGGAGGAATGGACGCATTACTTAACAAAGATCCATTAGAAATTCTTGCATATCAATTTGATGTTGTATGTAATGGTTATGAAATGGCATCAGGTGCTGTTAGAAATCACGATATTGAAATAATGAAAAAGGCATTTGAAATTGCTGGATATAGTGAAGAAGAAGTTGAAACAAGATTTGGTGCATTATATAAAGCATTCCAATATGGAACACCACCACATGCTGGTGCTGCTCCTGGAATTGATAGAATGATAATGCTATTAGCTGATTCACAAAATATTAGAGAAGTTATAGCATTCCCTAAAAACAAGAAAGCAAGGGATGTGCTTATGGGAGCTCCTTCAGTTGTTTCTGAACAACAGTTAAAAGACGTTCATGTTTCAATAATTGAGTAATTGATGCATAGATAAATGGCTAAGTAAAAAATAATTTATATGGTTTTTATGGAAAGTTTGTTAAACATTCCATAAAAACTTTTTTTATTTAATTTAGTAAGTAAGCATGTTAATTTACTAACTAAAAATAATCTTGTAAAAACTCTTGTTGAAACAAATCATATATGATAATATAAAGAGGTAAAATGTCGAAATATGCAAAATATAAAACAAAGGGGAATTTAATTATGAATTATGAAGATAGAATCTCAAGAAGTTCATCAGGTAGAAGAACAGCAAGTCATGCAGCAAGTAGGAAGGATAATATTAAAATACCAGGTGGAAAGACTGCGAGAGTTTCAATAGATGATAATAGAGGGTATGATAACAATTCATTTAGAAATAGAAGACCAGGCTATAATAGCAAAAAGAGTATAGGAAACAAAGCAGTATCTGCAGTTGGAAAAATACTAGCAACTGTATCGGTAACATTATTAGCAATTTTCTTAACACTAGTAATGATGATATTTTTAATATGTCATGGACCATCAGAAAAAGCAACAGAGTTATTCACTACTACATTTTTGGAAACAGGACAGATGAAGTTTATTGTTTCAATTTTCTTATCAAATGATAGAATTCAAGAAATTGTTGCAAAGAATTCAATGTCTGAAATGACAGCAGAAGTAGATACAAATCTAATACAAATAGATGAAAGTGTTCAAAATAGCGATTCACAAGATATTGAATTAGTACAAATTTCAGGAAACACTTTCTTTGCCAAAATGTTAATAATAAAGGATCCATCAAAGGTAAAAGTTGCAACAACTTATCCTAGGGGAGAATATGGTCAAGAATTAGATAAACTTGTTAAAAACTCAGGAGCTGTAGCAGGCGTAAATGGTGGACTTTACGTTTCTGATAGCAATAAAGGTGGAAAGCCATTAGGATTAGTTGTATGTGAAGGACAAATTCAATATAATAATCCATCAGGGTATGCAGGATTACATTTGATTGGATTTGATGAATCAAATATTTTGAGAATTATAAGTCTTGAAGGAATGAACGCATCTCAAATTGAAAAGCTTGTAAAAGATGAAAAAATTCGTGATGCTGTTGTATTCCAAGAAGAAAGCAGTGATAAAAACAACCATTTTGTTAAATTGGTTGTAAATGGTGAACCAAGACAAATGAACGGAAGCGGTAGTGGTGCAAATCCAAGAACTGTTATTGGTCAAAGAAAAGATGGAGCTGTTCTATTATTAGTAACAGATGGTAGAGGTGCTTCAGGACATTTGGGAGCAACTGCTTCAGATTTAATAGATATTATGATGGAATACGGTGCTGTAAATGCTGCAAACTTAGATGGAGGAAGTTCATCAAGTATGTATTACAATGATAATTACGAAATGACAAGTGTTACATTATATTACTCAAATTCATCATGGAAATTACCAACAGCATTTGTTGTAAAATAATGTTTCAAACAGAAACGTCCCTAGCTGGACACATGCGAAAGGAAGAGAAAAATGGTAAAATCAAAAACAAATAACAAAAAAGCAACTTTTGGACGTAACTTAAAAAGATATATAATTGTACTTTGTGTTCTTTCAGTAATATTTTTAATTCATGTTATGAATACATTATACCAATATGAAGCATCTTTTACAGATAATTATATGAAAGAATATGTATCTGACTTAACTAAAGCTGCAAAAAAAGGAAAATTAAATAAATATTGCGATTTCAACAATATAAAAGTAAATGAATTGGAAACAAATAAGGATTCAGCTCAAAAAGCTCTAGAGGATACAATTAAGAATTCAAACATAACATATAAACTAGAGAAAAACAACAAAACAGCTCAAGAATCATTGTATGGAATTTATGCGAATGACGAAAAAATATTGGATGTAACTCTAAATGTAAAGAAACAGAATCATAGATTAGGTTTGTTTTCATATCCAACATGGCAAGTAAAAGAATGCACAATTGATAAAGGTCATGGGATTTATTATTATGATGTTTCTGTTCCAAGTAATTATACAGTGAAAGTTAACTCAAATACCGTTCCTGAATCATATATAACAGACACACAAACTGATGCAAATTATGAAATTCTTTCTAAATATGCTGAATTACCTAAAATGGTAACATACAAATTAGATAATTTTATGTCAAAACCAGATATTAAAATAATAGATGATCAAGGAAATAATGCAGACTATCAAGTACAAGGACATAGTATTAAAGTTAATTCTTTATACAGAAAAGTAGATAATTATGATGAAGCTAAAAAATATTTAGCTGAAGAAATTGATGTATTAGATATTGCTGAAAAGTGGAGCTTGTTCTTAACAGATGATTTACAAGGTGGAAGACATGGATTTAATGTTCTTAACCAATATCTTGTAAAAGGAACATCACTATATGACATGGCATATAGCTGGGCAACAAGTGTAGATATAACTTTTACAAGTAAACATACACTTAAAAATCCTACATTTACAAACACAAAAGTAGATAACTTTGAAATATACGGAAATACAGCATTTTCTTGCACTTTATATTTAGAGAAAAACATGAAAATAGCTAATGGAAATGACAAAGTAGATGTAATGCATGATAAATTGTATTTTGTTTATTATGATGATACAGATGATGGAAAAGATAATCCACAATGGAAAATGATTGAAATGAAAGCTGTAACTGAAAAATAAGGGGAGAAAAAATATGATTGATGATGTGTGCTTAATAATACCTGCATATAATCCAGATGAAGATTTGTTTATGAATTTTTTGGAAAAAGCGGTCAATAGTTTTAATAATATAATTGTTATTGACGATGGAAGCAAAAAAGAAAATACATATGTTTTCAATAAAATTAGTGAGAAATATCCGAAAATAGCATTGCTTAAGCACAGTGTTAATTTAGGAAAAGGAAGAGCTTTAAAAACCGCATTTAATCACTATTTAAATGAATACTCAAATTGCGTTGGTATAGTGCAAGCTGATTGCGATGGACAACATGATATAGATGACGTTATTAATTGTGCTAATGCATTAAAAGAAAATCAAAATTGCTTGATTTTAGGAGCTAGAAATTTTGATGAAAAAGATGTTCCAAAGAAAAGCAAATATGGAAATAAAATTACTAGATTGATATTTAAACTATTCATAGGAATAAAAATAAAAGACACACAAACAGGTTTACGTGCAATTGGAAATGATTTAGTAAAACAATTTATATCAACTTTTGGGGAAAGATATGAATATGAAACAAATGTATTAATTGATTGTAAAACAAATAACATAGAAATAAAAGAAATTCCTATAAAAACAATTTACATAGAGAAAAATCAAACAAGCAAATTTAATCCGATAAAAGATTCATTAATGATTTATAAATTATTTGCAAAATATATTTTTTCTTCACTAAGCGCATTTGTGATAGATATAATATTGTTTAGTTTATTTATAAATATATTTACTAATATCAATTTGGATGATAAAACCAAAATTTTATTAGCAACAATTTCAGCGAGAGTAATATCATCTCTATATAACTTTAAGATAAATGCAAAAATTGTATTTAAAAATATGACAAAAAGCTCATATGTAAAATATGCGATGTTGGTCATAATTCAAATGTTTGTTTCAGCATTCGGAGTAACATATTTTAGTAGAAGAATTGGTATTGATTTAACTGGAATAAAAGTAATTGTAGATATGGTAATCTTTATGGTGAACTTTGTTGTTCAAAGGGAATTTGTGTTCAAGAAAAAGTAAATGAGACATTTGGGGACGGAGTTAAAATGTCTCATAGGTAAGGAGAAAAATATGAAAAAATATTTAAATTTTATATTAGCTGGAATTTTAGTTGTAGCATTAGTTGGTATAATGGTTTTAATAAAAAATGGTGGTATTGTTGAATTTGATGATGGAGTTTACAACTTAGTAACTCGTAACACAAATTCTTTCCTAGATAATATGTATAAAGTATTTACATTTTTAGCAAGTACATTATTTGTTGTTTCAGCATGCGTTGCGCTTTTAGTTTTTATGAAGAATAAAAAAATAGCTGGAACAATTTTTGGAAGCGTTGCAATTTCAACAATAGTAAATATTGTTATTAAGCCAATCTTTAGAAGACCAAGACCAGAAGTAAGAAGATTGGTTGAAGAAAAATCTTTTAGTTTTCCAAGTGGTCATACAATGGCTGCTGTTACTTTATATGGAATTCTAATTTTCTTTGTTATGCGATCAAAATTAAACAAAAATGTTAAAATTGCAATTTCAATCTTATTAGGATTACTCCCAATTTGTGTTGCAATAAGTAGAATATATTTAGGTGCACATTTTGCAAGTGATGTTACAGGTGCTGCTATTACTTCTACAGCATTGTTGTTGGTTGAGACCTATTTTATCAGAAAGTATTATGATAAGATAGCAAAATAGTTGTATAAAAGATGAAACTAAAATTTATTTTTAGTTTCATTTTTTTATAAAAATTTTCAATTTTATGTATAACAAATCATTGAAAATCTACATCAATTCATATAAAATAATATACAGAGTTTAAAAGCGAAAAAGGAAGTCGGATGAAAAATGAGCAATGTTATCGAAAAGCTAATAGAAGAAGTCTTTGCAGACTTTCAAAATGGTGGAAGTCTTAGAAAAGCAGTTATAAAAAAGGTTAATTTATATAAAAAGACTAATAGATTTGAGATTTTGCTTCAATCAGATAAAATAGTGGATATCAAAGATGTTCACAATTTTGAAGCATTTTTGATTGAAAGATTTAAGTTTGAAGTAGTAATTGTAAAAATAGATTATACAGAAGAAATTCAAGTGGATGTAGTATCAAAATGGCAAGATATTATAAATTATATGTCATACAAATATCCATCAGTTAAAGCAATTTTAAGAAACTCTGAAGTTGAGTTGGAAGATGATAATACTATAAAAGTTAATTTGCAACTAAAAGGTGCCGAAATACTATATGCAAGAGGAATTGATAATACTTTTTCTGAAGTTATTTATAACATTTATGGTAAAAGATTTAAAATAAAATACTTTGATAACGAATCAAAAGAAAGAGTTGAGGAATATAAGGAGAATGCTAGAAGACTTGAAGAAGAGGCTATTAGAAGAGCAAATGCAGAAGCGGTTGAACAACGTAAAGAAGCAATGGCTGAAGAGAGAAAAAGAGTTGAAGCACGTGAGCAAGAATTATTGGCTAGAAGAAATTCAGGACAGGGCGAAAATGGTACAGTTGGTCAAGCTGGAAATGGAGCAAGTAATTCAGCAAATACTTCAAATCAAAGTGCACCAATGCCACCACCTCCACCAATGCCAGAACCACCACCAGAAGATGATGGACCATCTCCATTAATATATGGAAGAAACGCAAACATAAAAGATCCATTACTTAAAATAGTTGATTTGTCAGTAGATACAGGAAAAGTATGCATTGATGGTGAAATCGTAAATATGGGAGAAACGAGAGAATTAAAAACAGGAAAAGTTTTAATTCCATTTGATGTATATGATGGAAGCAGCACAATTACATGTAAAATATTTGCTAAACCAGAGGACAGCAAGCAAATAATAAAAAGATTAAAAGATGCTCCAGGAGTAAAGGTATCAGCAAATGTTCAATTTGATCCATTTGCAAAGGAATTAGGAGCAATTGCAAATGTTGTTATAGAAACATCAGGAATGAAGAAAGTATCAAGAAAAGATGAAAGTCCTGTAAAAAGAGTAGAGTTGCACATGCATACTCAGATGAGTCAAATGGATGCAATGACATCAGCAAAAGATTTGATAAAAAGAGCAATGAAATGGGGAATGAAATCAATTGCAATAACTGATCATGGTGTTGTTCAAGCGTTTCCAGAAGCACATAAATTATTAGGGTTTAATAATCCAGACATGAAAGTAATTTATGGTGTGGAGGCATATTTATGTCCTGATAAAACTCCAATAGTAGCTCGCTCAAAAGGACAAGATATAGATACAACATACTGTGTGTTAGACTTGGAGACAACAGGATTATCATTTAGAACTGATAAAATAACTGAAGTTGGAATTATGAAAGTTAAGAATGGAGAAGTAATTGATTCATTTAGTTGCTTTGTAAATCCAGAAAAGCCAATACCACCAGAGGTTGTGGAAGTTACACATATAACTGATGAAATGGTAAAAGACGCAGAAACAATTGACCAAGTATTTCCAAAAATCTTGGAATTTGTTGGAGATTCAGTACTAGTTGCGCATAATGCAGATTTCGATATTCCATTCTTAAAATACCATGGAAATTTACTAGGGTATGAACTAAATAATACATATATGGATACCTTGAGAATGGCAAAGGTATTATTTCCTGAATTCACTAAATATAAATTAGGATTTATTGCAGATAAGCTAGGTATCAAGGTTGAAGTAGCTCACAGGGCTTTAGATGATGTTGATACAACAGTTAAAGTTTTAAATGTAATGATGGGAATGTTGAAAGAGAAAGGGGCTAAAACTATTGATGACATTGATATTGTAACAGATAAAGATGAATCAAAAGAAATGTATAAAAAGCTTCCTGTTTATCACGCTATTATTTTAGCAACAAATTACGTAGGATTAAAGAATTTATATAAGCTTGTATCAATCTCACATTTAGATTATTTTTACAGAAAACCTCGTATTTTAAAATCACTTTATAAAAAGTATTCTGAAGGATTAATTATGGGGAGTGCCTGTGAAGCAGGAGAATTATATAGGGCAATTGTAGCAGGAAAAACTGATGAAGAAATTGAAAGAATTGCTTCAGATTATGATTATTTGGAAATTCAGCCAAATGGAAATAATATGTTTATGGTCAGAAATGGTACAGTTCCAGATGTTAGAGCGTTAGAAGATATAAATAGAAAAATTGTTGATTTAGGAGAAAAACTAGGTAAATTAGTTGTTGCAACATGTGATGTTCACTTTATGGATCCTCAAGATGAAGTATATAGACGTATTTTAATGGCTGGCCAAGGTTTTGAAGATGCAGATCAGCAAGCACCATTATACTTAAGAACAACTGAAGAAATGCTTAAAGAATTCCAATATTTAGGAGAGAAAAAAGCATATGAAGTTGTTGTAGAAAATACAAATAAAATTGCTGATATGTGTGAAAGAATAAGCCCAATATCACCAGAAAAATGTCCGCCATACATAGATAATTGTGAGCAAACAATTAAAGATATTGCATATAGTAAAGCTCATGAATTATATGGAGATCCATTGCCACAGATAGTTCAAGAAAGATTAGATAAAGAGCTTGATTCAATCATAAAAAATGGCTTCTCCGTAATGTATATCATTGCACAAAAACTTGTATGGAAATCAAATGAAGATGGATATTTAGTTGGTTCCAGAGGTTCAGTTGGTTCATCATTTGTTGCAAA
>ODAI014172547.1_pt1 | contig 19381 bp, 19 predicted proteins | sample 1539321 | NCBI WGS metagenome assembly ODAI01 (sample SAMN02144231, study PRJEB22623) | gut metagenome | biome: sheep rumen | host: Ovis aries | place: New Zealand
ATGTAAAAAATATTTGTTTTTGGCCCTTTTCACGCCTCTCTGCCTTCTTATAGAAGAGGCAATATATCGTCAAACCTTCAGCCCCCCGCCTCCGCCTCTGCGGCGCAGAGGCGGGGGACTGATTGGGAGGGTCAAATAGTCATACTGATAGTTAAAGCCTTAACAATAAAATGTCCGAGATTGTTAAAAAAAGATCGAAATTGTGCATATTCTAAAAAAATACAGAACAAAAATTGGCAAAAACATAGATAAAGAACTTCTTGACCGGTATACCGGTGCGCCGTATAATAAGCGCATAGACAAAAATCTTTTCGGAACCGTTCGAGAGAACAGAAAGGGGATAAGGACAATGAAATTAGGTTTTATCGGACTTGGAATCATGGGAAGGCCTATGGCCAAGAATCTTCTTAAGGCAGGCGTCGAAGTGTTATGCGCGGACCTTAACAAAGAAGCAGTCGCGGACGTCGTCGCAAACGGCGGCGTGGAAGCCTCTTACGCTGAGATCGGTGAACAGTGCAGCGTGATCATCACAATGGTCCCCAACGGTGCGATCGTACAGTCGATCCTTTTCGATGAGGGCGGCGTCGCTTCCACGATCAAGGAAGGCGCTCTGGTCTGCGATATGAGTTCTGTCACTCCTGTGGAATCCCAGACCTGCTACAAAAAACTCAAAGAGAAAGGCGTAGGCTTTGTGGACGCCCCTGTATCCGGCGGAGAGCCCGGCGCAGTGAACGGAACACTGGCGATCATGTGCGGCGGCGACAAGGAAGACTTCGAAAGAATGCAGCCCTATTTTGACATTCTCGGAAACAGCGCTCTGCTGATCGGCCCCAGCGGCAGCGGATCCACAGCAAAGCTCGCCAACCAGATGATCGTCAACAACACGATCGCGGTCGTATCCGAGGCATTCGTATTCGCAGCCAAGGCGGGCGCGGACCCGGAGAAGGTCTATCAGGCGATCCGCGGCGGACTGGCCGGAAGCGCGGTCCTGGACGCCAAGATCCCCATGATCATCGACCGCAACTTCAAGCCGGGCGGACCCATCAGGATCAACCACAAGGACATCAAGAACTGTGTCAATTCCGCACACGCGATCGACGTTCCGATCCCCTACACGGCACAGCTGTATGAGATCCTCCAGACGCTGAAGATCCACGGCCACATGAATGACGACCACGGCGGAATCGTTCAGTATTTTGAGAAGCTGGCAGACGTCGAAGTCAAGAGACCTGAGAAATAAGAGAGGAGACAGCCATGGCTATCAGTGCAGATATTCTTAATTCTTATAAAAAGATCGACGAGGCGAAGGCGGATGCGCTTCTGAATGCCGAGATCGCCAGGAACAACAAGAAGATCGTGGTCCTCGACGACGATCCGACCGGCGTGCAGACCGTGCATGATATTTCCGTCTACACCGGATGGGATCACGACAGCATCCTGAACGGATTTGAAGAGAAAAACAACCTCTTCTATATTATGACCAATTCCAGAGGCTTTACGGCCGAACAGACGACGAAGGCGCATCACGAGATCTCGGCTGTGGTAGACCAGGTCGCCCGCGAGACCGGCAGAGAGTATATCTACATCAGCAGAAGCGACTCCACGCTCCGCGGCCACTATCCGCTGGAGACAGAACTGCTCAAGGCCGATTACGAGAAGTACACAGGAAAGACGATCGACGGCGAGATCCTCTGCCCCTTCTTCAAGGAGGGCGGCCGCTTCACCATCGATAATGTCCATTATGTCAAATACGGCGACGAGCTGGTCCCCGCTAATGAAACCGAGTTCGCCAAGGATAAGACTTTCGGTTACAAGGCAGCTACCATGCCCGCATACGTCGAGGAGAAGACCGGCGGCGCCTACAAGGCGGAGAACGTGACCTGCATTTCCCTCGAGGACATCCACAACATGGACATCGACCGCATCGAGGCGCAGCTGATGGCCGTCAAGAATTTCAACAAGATCATCGTGAACGCCGTGGACTATGTGGACGTCAAAGTGTTCTGCATCGCAATGTACAGAGCCATGGCCAAGGGAAAGGTCTTCATGTTCCGCACGGCTGCCGCGATCGTCAAGGTCATGGGCGGCGTCACGGACCAGCCTCTTCTCACAAGAAAGCAGATGGTCGTCAACGAGACCGACAACGGCGGAATCATCGTGGTCGGATCCCATACCAACAAGACGACCGCGCAGCTTGAGGAACTCAAGAAGATGACGGAGATCGAGTTCATCGAGCTGGACGCCACGCTCGTGAGAGACGACGCGGCCTTTGAGGCAGAGGTGGAGAGATGCCTCGCTCTCGAAGAGAAGTGCATCCGCTCCGGACAGACGGTCTGCTGCTACACCACAAGAGCGCTGATCACGGCAGACACGGGAGATAAGGAGGACGAGCTCCGCCTTTCCGTCAAGATCTCCGACGCGGTGCAGTCCCTGGTGGGAAGACTCACCGTCACGCCCGCATTCGTCATCGCCAAGGGCGGCATCACTTCCAGCGATGTGGGAACCAAGGCTCTCGCTGTCAAAAAAGCGAATGTCCTGGGCCAGATCAGACCCGGCATCCCCGTATGGCAGACCGGTGAGGACAGCAAGTTCCCCAGAACGCCTTACGTGATCTTCCCCGGCAACGTCGGCGAAGCGTCAACACTCAGAGAGGCTGTGGAGGTGCTCACAGCCAAATGATTCCCGCGCGGGAAAACCAATGAACGGCAGCCGGATCCGGACAGGTGTCAAATGCGCGGAAGGCACTGCGCCGGGTCAGAATATATGCACAAATATTAGGAGGGGAATAAAATGGTTAACGGTTTAAGCGGACAGAGAATGCTCATCGGTCTCGCGATCGGCATCATCTGCCTGATCTTCATGGTCCTCAAGACTAAGATCCAGGCATTTCTGGCATTGATTGTCAGTACGGTCATCGTCGGTGTTGTAGGCGGAATGCCTCTTCTCAACATCACGCTGGAGGACGGAAAGACGTTCGGCATCATCAACTCGATCACTTCCGGTTTCGGCGGCACACTGGGGAGCATCGGCATCATCATCGGCTTCGGCGTCATGATGGGACAGATCTTCGAAGTGACCGGCGCAGCCAAGAGAATGGCGCACACATTCCTGAAGATCTTCGGAAAGGGCAAAGAAGAAGAGGCTCTTGCCTTCACAGGCTTCCTCGTCTCCATTCCGATCTTCTGCGATTCCGGTTTCGTCGTCCTTGCGCCCATCGCGAAGGCTCTTTCCAAGGCGACCAAAAAATCCGTGATCTCTCTGGGCGTAGCGCTGGCAGCAGGCCTGGTCATCACACACTCCCTGGTTCCTCCGACTCCCGGCCCTCTGGGCGTCTGCGGTATCTTCGGAATCGACGTAGGCTTCTTTATCCTTCTGAGCATCGTCCTTGCGCTTCCTATGGCGATCGCCTGCATCTTCTACGCAAGAAAAGTCCTTGCCAAGAAGTACTACTGGCTCCTGGATGAGAACGATGAAGTTTACAAGGCTGAGTATCAGGAACCGGATTACGACGCAGCTTTCAACATGGATATGGAAGGCGTGCCCGGAACATTTGAGTCCTTCGGCCCCCTGCTCCTTCCCATCGTGCTGATCCTGATCAACACAGTTGCATCCGCTCTGAAGGCAACGACCGGCTTCATGGAAGTTCTGGTCTTCCTGGGACAGCCCATCGTGGCAGTCGGCCTCGGCCTTCTTCTGGCTATCTTTACACTCGGCAGAAGACTGGACAGACAGACCTGTATCGCTGAGATGGAAAAAGGTATGGCCAGCGCAGGCATCATCATGCTGGTAACCGGCGGCGGCGGCGCTCTCGGCCAGATCATCAAGGATTCCGGCCTTGGCTCCTTCATGGCGGACGGCCTTGCACAGGCTTCCATCCCGCTGATCATCCTTCCTCTGGTGATCTCCACTGCAATGCGCTTTATCCAGGGCTCCGGCACGGTTGCCATGACGACGGCAGCTTCCATCTCTGCTCCGATCCTGATCGCAGGCGGCGTCAACCCCACACTGGGCGCGATCGCATGCTGCGTAGGTTCCCTGTTCTTCGGCTACTTCAACGATTCCTATTTCTGGGTCGTCAACAGGACCCTGGGCGTGAGCGAAGCCAAGGACCAGCTGAGGATCTGGTCGATCACATCCACCATCGCATGGGCGGTCGGTGTTGTGGAAGTCATTGTACTAAGCTTCTTTATGCATTGACAGACTCCCTGACGGAGCTGCATACGGCAAAATACAGCATGCATCCGATTACAGTTCGCGCATTTACTGATTGACGGATGCTGACCGGATTTAAGGGGCTGCCTTCGGGCAGCCCCGCTTTTTGCAATCTTTTGACGAATTCCCCGTGATATGAGATAGTAGTAAAAGATAAAAGCGGCGCCCGTCCGGCTGCGCCGCAAGAGCAGTTGCGAACAGGGAAGGAGCGGCAGTATGGCTGGGAGGCTTGCTACAGAGAGAAGGACCAGGATCCTCGAGGCGATCCGGCAAAACGGAAGCGTCAGCGTCGCTGACATGGCGAGAGATCTGGGAGTGAGCGTGATGACGATCCGGAGAGATCTGGCCCTTATGGATAAGGAAGGACTGATCGAGCGATGCCACGGAGGCGCCGTGATCCAGAACGAGGTATCCTACAGCGCGAAGAGGGAAAGAAACCGCGAAGGCAAGGAAAAGATCGCGTCGGCCTGCGCAGCCATGGTGAAGCCGGGCATGAAAATCTATCTGGACGCCGGCACTACGACCTGGGAGATCGCCAGAAGGATCAGGAATACGGCGGACCTGCTCGTTGTGACCAATGATCTCGAGATCGCGCGGCTCTTGACGGAGACCGACGTGAAACTGTTCGTGCTGGGAGGACAGGTGCAGAATTCCACGGGCAGCATGTGGGGCTATTTTGCCACGGAGATGATCCGGAACTTCAACTTCGATCTGGGCTTCTTCGGAGCCTCCAGTATCGATGACCGCCTGGAGATCACGACGCCCACGACCGTCAAGGCGTTTCTCAAGAGAGAAGCAGCGGAGCGGTGTACGGAAACCGTTCTGGCAGTGGATTCGGACAAATTCGGCGGCAAGTCCGTGATCGCGGTAAACAGCGTGGGGGATTACGACGTGATCGTGACGGACCGGCCTCTGGGGGAGGAAGAAAAGCGGTCCCTGTCGGATAGGGAAACACAGATCATAAGTGTATAAGAAACGGAACCGGGAAATCATGGCGGATCCGGGGCGTGAATGAAGCGGCGGCGCTTGGCATTCACGCCTTTTTTCTTTGGCCGGAAAGTATGGCAATATGACCAAAAACGGTTCCTCAAATTGAGTAAAACGTAGAAAATCAAAAGAACATAAACGAACATATTGAGCGACCGTACGAACAAGTATATAATCAATATAGAACATAAACAAACATTACTTGTTTCAAAAAGGAGGGAGTAAGTTGGCTGAATGTGTTGTTGTGGCAGATGATCTGACCGGTGCCAATGCCACCGGCGTACTTCTGACCAAGATGAATTACAGGGCAACCACAGTGATGAACCTGGACACCGCAGAAGCTTCCACCTTGTCGGACTGCGACTGTATATTGTATCCTACAGACAGCCGCGGTGCAGACCCGAAAACCGCTTACAAAGCGGTCTACGAGGCGACGGAGAGGCTCAAGGGAGACGGCGTCAGGATCTATTGCAAGAGAATTGACAGCACGCTCAGAGGAAATCTGGGGAGCGAGACGGATGCCATGCTCGACTGCCTGGGCGATGACTACCTTGCGATCGCGGCCCCCTGTTTTCCCTCGTCGGGCAGGATCGTGGCCGGCGGATATATGCTGGTCAACGGAATCCCTCTTCATAAGACCAACATTGCGCTGGATCCCAAGACCCCGGTAAAGACATCGGACGCGGCCGCTCTGTTCAGAAAGCAGAGCAAGTACCGCGTAACCTCTGTCAGGATGGGCGAGATGATGGGGACGGCGGAAGAGCTGGCCGAACAGATCAAGATCTGTAAGAGAATGGGGTATAGGACGCTCGTGTTTGACTGTGTGACGCAGGAGGATCTCGATCTGATCGCGGACGCCTGCATCATCAGCGGGATCAGGTTTATCGCGGTGGATCCCGGCGTATTTACGGCGACGCTCTCCAGAAAGATGATCACACCGAGAACAGGCAGGGAGAAGAACCGCATTCTGGTTGTCGTGGGAAGCGTCAACCCCAATACGACGGCGCAGATGGAAGAGCTGTGGCTGTCCCAGAAGACCCACAATGTCTTCGTCAATACGAGGGAGCTTCTGGAGGACGACAAGCGCAGGCAGTTTGAAGTGGACCGCGTTGTCTCGGAGGTCCTCGCCCAGTCGGAGCGATTCTCCGTTTCCACGGTGACCGGCGACGGGATCTATCCGGAGAACCGGATCGACTTCAAGCCCTACATGGAGAAGTACAACTGCACCATGGACGAAGTGACCGGAAGGATCAATGATTCGCTGGCGGAGATCACCGACAGGATCATCCGCAAAGACCGCGCGTTCCGGGGACTTTATGCCAGCGGCGGCGATGTGACGCAGGCGATCTGCAGGCGCTTCGGCGCGATGGGACTGGACCTGCGGGACGAAGTGCTCCCGCTCGCCGCCTACGGGCAGTTCCACAAGGGCGAGTTCGACGGACTGCACCTGATCACAAAGGGCGGAAGCCAGGGCGGTAAAGACGCTATCAATACATGCATCACGTATCTGAAAGAGAAACTCTACATCTGATCCCTGAGCCGGTCAGATTGTAAAAGCAGTAAGGAGGAAAAAAATGTCTGAGAGAAAACCTTTAATTGCAGTACCGATCGGTGATCCGGCAGGCGTAGGGCCGGAGATCGTGGCCAAGTCCCTGGCGCTGGCCAAAGTGAATGACGCGGCGGACGTCATCGTCGTCGGCGACAAAAAAGTGATGGAGAAAGCCATCGCGATCGTGGGCGCCGATCTTACGATCAACGTAGTCGGCAAGCCTTCCGAAGGCGACTACCGTCCCGGCATTATGAATCTGATCGATCTGGACAATATCGACCAGTCCGTCTTCGAGTACGGCGTCGTACAGGCTATGTGCGGCAAAGCGGCTTTTGCATACATCAAGAAGAGCATCGAGCTGGCCATGAATCACGAGGCGGATGCCGTCGCGACCACGCCGATCAACAAAGAGGCCCTTCACGCGGCGGAAGTTCCCTTCATCGGACATACAGAGATCTTCGGCGCTCTGACGGGTACGCCCGATCCGCTGACCATGTTTGAGACCAACGGACTCCGCGTATTCTTCCTCACAAGACATAAGTCTCTCAGGGATATGCTGGACGATATCACCAAGGACAACATCAAGAGATGCGTCAAGGAGTGCACGGACGCCCTCAGGAGACTGGGCGTCACGGAAGGGACCATGGCTGTGGCGGGCCTGAATCCGCACTGCGGCGAGCACGGCCTCTTTGGCTGGGAGGAAGGGAACGAGATCACACCCGCCGTAGAGGAACTCAAGGCGGAAGGCTACAATATCGCCGGCCCGATCGGAGCGGACTCCGTCTTCCACCAGGCGGCTCTGGGACGCTACAACAGCGTGCTCTCCCTCTATCACGACCAGGGACACATCGCGACGAAGACACTCGATTTTGACAGAACCATCTCCATCACCAACGGCATGCCGATCCTGCGCACCAGCGTGGACCACGGTACTGCCTTCGACATCGCAGGCAAGGGCATCGTGAGTGAGATCAGTATGGCGGAAGCGATCCTTCTCGCCGCCAAGTATGCCCCCTTCTTCGCGCGCTGAGGACGGGACGCAGGAAAATATTGACTGAAAATAAAGCATGCCGCACAAGCAAAGGAATGAAAACTCCGGGCTTGTGCGGCATGCCTCTTGTATCGGGTTTTCTGTCAGGGATCAGAGGTAATTGCGGTTCCCCCAGTGGATGACGGCCAGCATGCCGGGACCGGTGTGGGCGCCGATGACGGGGCTGAGCCCGCAGATCGAAACGCTGGCCCCGGGATTGGCGGCCAGGATGCGGTCCCGGATCGCTTCCGCCTCCGAAGGATAATCGGCGTGGGCCACGATCACGTCGGGCGGCAGGCTGTCATCGACAGCGGATCTATAGCAGTCGGTCAGGAGAGCGGACGCCTTCGAGAGGCCTCTCTTCTTGGCGATGTTGACGAGAGTGCCGTCATCGGCGATCTTGAGGATGGGCTTGATGTTGAGGACGGCGCCCGCAACAGCTGTGGCGGCTGAGATCCTGCCGCCTCTGCGCAGATAGACCAGGTCGTCCACCAGGAACCAGTGGCAGATTTTCCCCGCACCGGCTCTGAGAGCGGAGGCGTTGTCCTGGAGCGATACGCCCTTGTCTCTGGCTCTGATCGCCATCATGAGAAGAAGGCCCATGCCTCCGGTTGCGGCCAGAGAATCGACGACTTCGATCTTTTGGCCGGGAAACTCATCCTCGATCTCCTCGGCCGCCGTGAGCGCCGAGGCGTATGTGCTGCTCAGTCCGCTGGAAAGAGAGATATAGAGAATGTCGCGTCCCGCCTGTGCTTCCTTGCGGAATACCTGCTGATAAAAATATGGCGTGATCTGGCTGGTGTGCGTGAGGCTGCCGGCGCGCATGGCGTCGTAGAAGCCCTTGAGCTGAGCGTCGGTCAGGCGGTTCTCCATCAGATACTCCTGATCGTCCAGAATATATTTCATCGGTATGATGACGATGCCGTTGTCGTCTATGCAGCGCTGGTCAATATCTACTGAGGCATCTATGCAAATGGTGTAGTCTTTCATTCTTCTTTTCTCCGTTCTGTTCGCTTCTGATCGTTGCGTATAAGATACTAAATAATATACAATTGTGTATTATTATACAAATGATACCTTTCCGTGAACAACCATAAGATTCGGTGGAATGTATAAGAAACCACAAAAATGGAAAAATTGTATAATAATACCCGTATTTTGCTAAAAATGAGTATTAACTGCAGGGCAGGAGTAAGACTATGGACAAAAGGATCATGAAGACCAGAAGGGCTATTCACGAAGCTATGACAAGGCTTCTGGCCGACAAGCCCATCGAGGAGATCACGGTGACCGAGCTGGCGGAAGAGGCGGAGATCAACAGGAAGACTTTTTACAACTATTACAGCAGTGTGTACATGGTGGCGGAGGAAATGGAGGACGAGATCGTAGCCCGGTTTGAGGAGACGCTGCGGGGAATCGATTTCGAGACGCTGCTGAAGGATCCCCAGACGACGTTCAGCACGCTGGCCAAGCTGATCGTGTCGGATCTGGATTTTTACGATAATATGCTCACGAACAGGAACCAGGTCTCTTTCCTCAAGAAGATCGTCACATCCCTCAAACAGAGGATTATGACGCTGTACAGCCGGCAGATCGGCAGCAGCAGCGAGATGACCGAGTATATGCTGGAGTACATCGTATCAGGGCTCGTGGCCGTCTACCAGAGGTGGTTTGAGAACGGCCGAAAGACGGATATAGAGTCTCTGTCCAGATATATCAGCATGCTGGCCGTGTACGGGATCAAGGAGGTTCTGGAAGCCGGCGGGGAGTGACGGAGAAACGAGCCGGACAGGACGGACAGGGACTGATCTTTCCGCCAAGTATTTGTGACGGATCGGGAGTAAGTCTGATATAATAAAAGTGGAAATAGCAAACGATCCGGAAGTTAATTGTATTCCGGTCCCGTACTTCGGCAGAAATGGGGGACAATCATCATGAAAGAACAGATCATTATCACAATCGGAAGAGAATCGGGCAGCGGCGGACATGCGATCGCCAAGAAAGTCGCGGATGCAATGGGCATAGCATGCTATGACAAGAAAAAGCTCGTGGACGGAACCTCGAAACTGAGCGGTATGAACAGGAATTATGTCAAGAAGCTGGATGAGAAGCCGGTCGGCTTCCCGTTCTCCGGCCGGATCGGCGCTTTCGAGGAGTCTCCCGAGAGCAATGTGGCCAGAATGACTTTCGAGTATATAAGACAGATCGCGGACAGCGGAGAGAGCTGCGTGATCGTGGGGCGCTGTGCGGATTCCGTACTCAGGGACAACCCCAATGTTCTCCGTATCTTCATAGTCGGAGACACGGACGAGAAGAACAAAAGACTTGCGGGCATCCGCCAGACCAGTCTGGAGGAGGCAGAGGAAGAACGCAAGGAAGTCGACAAGTTCCGCCGCGCCTATCACAACTTCTACAGCGAGACCAAGTGGGGCGATTCCAGGGCGTATGATCTGATCATCAATTCCAGCCGCCTGGGGATCACGGGAACGGCTGATTATATCAGGAATTTCGCGGAGGCATTCCGGGAGGCATAGGATTTTATGAAGATTTGCAGATACTGCGGCACCCGCAATGAAGAACAGAATAAATTCTGCATAAGCTGCGGCGCTCCTCTAACGCAGGCGGCCGGATCAGACGGAGGCCCGAAAGGAGACCATTCCGGAAATACGGGAGCGGGAAGCCGCGGCGGCAGGCCGGAAGAAGAGATCATATACACGGACGCGGCACCCAGAAGCATCGTCCTCTGTATTATCCTGACGGTCGTCACATGCGGTATTTACAGCTTTTACTGGACCTATAAACTCAACAACGAGATCAATGACCTCGCCCGGGATCCTGATGCCCCGGGCGGGGGCCTTGTCATCATTTTCTGGCTGATCACGCTGGGGATCTACGGCCTCTACTGGTATTACAAGATGGGGCAGAAATGTGATTATATCCGTCAGACGAACAGCTCCTCCGGCATCCTTTATCTGATCCTGGGAGCTATAGGCCTGGGCATCGTGGCCAACGCGCTGATCCAGGATACGATCAACCGGGTCCTGGAATGACGCGGATCACCTCTGATCCAGCCGTGACCTCACGAACGTGAACAGGGCGGGATAGGCGGCGGCGATATAGAAGAACAGGATCATGTAGAGCACAAAGTGGCCGGCCCCGGAACCCAGAAGACTATAGACGGGCTCCTTGAGAGCGAACATGATCAGCGCTGCGCCGGGCAGGCCTCCGAGGACGCGGAGGACTCTGCGCCCGACGGATCCGTCCGTTTGAAAGCGGATAAAGCGGATCTCGCAGAAAGCGCCGGCCAGATATCCGGCGGCGGCGCCGACGGCCTTATAGCCGTCCGTCCGCATCTTAGCGGGATCGACGACGAGAGCGCCGTCTATATAGTCCATCGGGTAGGTCTTGAAGTGAAAGTAAAGGACGCAGAGGCCGCAGAATACCAGACCGGCCGCGATCGCGCAGCTGATCATGGACGGGTCCCGGTCAAACTTCTTGAACAGGGCTGTATTAGCCAGGATCAGGACAATGCCCAGCAGGATGGAGACCAGCACGTCCTGGGGCGTGTGAACACCAAGGTAATTGCGTGAAAAGCCGGCGAGGACAACACTCAGCACGCACAGGACAGTTATGACCGGATACCGCTTCCCCGTTTTGGCGGCTATGGAGCCGTACAGGGAAGTCGCGATCTGCGTGTGTCCGCTCGGAAAGGAATAGCCTGTGGCTGACTCGAGGGCCTCTGCAGGCGGCTGGATGGCGGGATTGCGGATCCAGGGCCTGTATACGCAGGCGGTCAGTTTGATGACGTTATTGAGAAGGAATCCGCACACGGTGTTGGTGACGAGCCAGTAGCCGAGCCGCCGGTCATAGGCCCAGTAGACAATAATGCATATGGCAGCCGACCCTGCGATGACGAAATGGGAGATAAACATAAGAATCGGGGTCAGATAACCGCCCGCTGACATCCTGAGCTCTTGAAGAAGCAGTAAGTATTGCAGATCCATGGAATTCCTTTCGTTTTCAATACAGGCGTTGATCGGTGTACAATTTCATATTGTATAATAAAAAAAACGGACCGGCAAATCAAATGATCTGCCGGTCCGTATTATATGCGATAAGCCGGAAAGTACATCTCGTGCCTGCACGAAGATGTATTTGACGGCGGGCGGTCAATCGGGCAGGAGTATCCTGCCCGATTGTGGGATCAGAAATCCGGCCGGAAGGAGAGCTTCCCGCCGCCTTCGGATCAGAGCTGACGGAATGCGGGCGTGTCCGCGGGTGCGTTGAGCAGCGCTTCCAGCTCATCGTCGAGCTTGAGCAGGGAGATGGAGAAGCCCGCCATCTCGAGGGAGGTCATGTAGTTGCCGACCAGAGTCTTGGCAACCTTGATGCCCTTGTCAGCCAGAACTTTGGAGACCTCCAGGTTGGCGATGTAGAGCTCGCTGAGAGGCGTAGCGCCCATTCCGTTGACCATGACAGCAACCTTGTCGCCTGCGCCGTAGATGCCTTCGGCCAGGATCTTGTCGAGCAGCTGGTCCACAGTCGCCGCAGCTGTGCTGATCTTTTCCTTGTGGGTTCCGGGCTCGCCGTGAATGCCGATGCCGATCTCGACTTCATCGTCAGCCAGCTCAAATCCGGGCTTGCCTACAGCGGGAACCGTGCAGGGCTCGATGCCCATGCCCATGGAACGGACATTGGCGATGACCTTCTCGGCGACAGCCTTGACTTCCGCCAGGCTCGCGCCTTCTTCGGCCTTGGCGCCGGCGATCTTGTGTACGAAGATCGTGCCTGCGATGCCTCTGCGGCCTGTCGTCCATGTGCTGTTCTCAACAGCGACGTCGTCCGCCACGATGACCTTCTCCACTTCGATGTCCTCGTCGGAAGCCATGTCCGCCGCCATCTCAAAGTTCATGACATCGCCGGTGTAGTTCTTGATGATCAGAAGAGCGCCCTTGCCGCACTCTGTGGCCTTGATCGCCTCATAGACCTGGTCGGGTGTGGGAGATGTGAAAACAGCGCCTGCTACGGCACCGTCCAGCATGCCTTTTCCGACATATCCGCCGTGTGCGGGCTCATGTCCGGAGCCGCCGCCGGAGATCAGGACGACCTTGTCGGTCTTTTTGGCGCCGGTACGGATCACGACGTCGGTCCCCTCGACGCGCTCCACATATTCAGGATGAGCTGCCACCATGCCGCGCAGCATCTCGTCTACTACATTGTCAACCCCATTGATCAGTTTCTTCATTAGAATACCTCCTTGTGATACATTAAATAAGTTCCCATTGTATTTTGACAGTGCCCGTTCCCCATACGGGTCACTGAAAATGCAATCCGCACAAAAATGTCAGCTGAGCTTGGAAGCAGTCCTGGCCTCCTCGGCGGCCTCGATGACTTCGTCCAGCGAAGCTCCGGAGGTGGACGTGACGGCGGCGCTCACAGCACCTTCGAGGACAGGCGCGTCCGCAATGCGGACCCTGATCTCTCCTCCGTCCAGCATCTCGATGGCCATCTCGGCGCTCATGATGCCGCTGCCCAGATCCGCCAGAACAGCGACGCCGTCGCCGTCGTCGGCTTTCTCGATGGCAGCCATGATCCGGAAGGCGTCGGTACCGATGGAACCGTCCTCCATGCCGCCCGCCGCGACGATGTGTTCATTCTCGGACGCCATCTGCATGACCAGGTCGTAAATGCCTTCGGCGACCTTCCAGCTGTGTGATACGATCACGATACCTACCATAAGATCACCCCTTTATAAAATCGCGGATGCACTGCATGGTATAAGTGGCGGATGTGGCGCCGGGATCCTGATGACCGATGCTGCGCTCGCCCAGATAGCTGGCGCGTCCCTTGGTCGCGATGATGGTCTTGGTGTATTCGACGCCTTCCTCGGCGGCCTTGCACATGGCGTCGAGGGCCTCGGCGACCGGCGCACCGCTGTCGATAGCTGCCGCGTAGGCCTCGGAAGCGGGAATGATCGCATCCAGCATGGTCTTCTCGCCCTTGACGGCCTTGCCGCGCTTCTGGATGCCGGCGATCACGGCCTCAAAGATGGCCTTGCCGTCTTCCGGCGTAAGAGACGTCTTGCCGGCGCATACCTTTCCGGCCTGCATGTAAGCCGTGCCGTAAAGAGGACCGGAAGCTCCGCCCACCTTGGAGAGAAGGGTCATGCCCGTCTTCTTAAGAGCCTCGCCGATGTTCTCGCTGTCCTTGGGAACGACGGCCATAACCTCTGTAAAACCTCTGGCCATGTTGATGCCGTGGTCGGCGTCGCCGATCTCGCGGTCCAGCTCGGTCAGAAACTCCTTGTGCTCGATGATGCAGTTTCCGATCTTTTCGATGCATTCATAGATTTTTGATGACATAAAACTCGTACCTCCCAATACATGATCGTCGCCGCTCTGCGGCGCCTGCGGCTGCTTGATCCGGATATCCGGACGTGAAACAACCTCTATAAAATTATATCACTATTGCCCGATGAAATGGATATTATCTGAAAAAAAACAGACTTTCCGGCGGCGCGCTCCGCTGCTGTCCTCACCTGCCGCGGATCGCAGTGAATCGCACTTGCGCGGATCAGGGAGTCTGCGGTATAATTCATGCGTGCCGACCGACCAGGTAAGACTATATGAAACATTATTTGATCGACAGCGAGAATGTCGGAGATTTCTGGATTCCGCTGCTGGACCTTCCGGCAGACCAGGCGGAGCTGATCGTCTTTTATACAAAGAACAGCCCCCATATGAGCTATGACAGTCTCATCAAGCTCAAGGAATCCGACAGAACTGTCACTTTCATCAAATGCTATGAGGGAACGAACGCGCTGGACTTCCAGCTCTGCTCGGAACTGGGTTTTCTCATTGCAGGAAATGAGGGAGACGACTTCATCATCGTGACCAATGATACGGGATACGACGCGGCGGTGAAGTACTGGAGACATAAAGAGTATTCCGTCAAGAGAATCGCCGGTAAGGACAGCCGGACCGGCGGCAGGAGAAGAGGAACCCCGGCCAGGTTTGACGTGGCCGCGGAAGTGAACGCGATCCTCCATAAGCTGGCGAGAACGGCAGAGCCTGTCTTTGAAGAGAACGAGGAAGACCTTGCGGAACTGGAGCAGGATCCCGATCTGACAACAGAAGTCGCCGCGGATGAAGAAGCCGGTTTCGAGAATGCCCCGGAGGACGAAGCCGCGATTCCCGAAGAGGAAGTAAACGGCGCGGATGAAGAAGAGTTCTTCGAGGACGAGGAACCTCAGGAAGAGGAAACTCCGGAGGAGGACTCCGAAGACGAACCTTTCGGGGAGGAAACGGAAGCGGAGGAGGAGCCCGGCCTGGAGGACAGCGCTGACGCTTATGAGCTTACGGAGAGCGTGGAGACGGATCCGGAAGAGGAAGGATCCGATGACACCGCTCCTGAAGGTACCGAAGAAGAAGGCGCAGAGCCCGCAGATTCCGATGCGGAGGAGGAGACTGAAGAGCTCCCGGAGCCCGCAGATCTCCCGCAGGAGGAGTCCGGCGGGAGCGAAGCGGAAGACGCCGGATCCCTGGAAGCCCCGGAGGACGGGCAGTCTGAAGAAGAGGAAGTCTTTATTCCCGATCCGGAGGAGATCACGGCGATCGTGAACTGCATCGGCATGGACAACCTCGCGGAACTGCATAATCAGCTGATCCAGTTCTACGGCGACAACGGCAAGGACATCTACCAGTCGCTTAAGTCCGGAACGTCCGTCATTGAAAAGCAGGACTGGACGAGAGAGGAGAAGTTCCTTTATTACTGCGCGCTCATCTTAAGGCACAGCGATGAGTCCGCGGAAGCTCTCGAGGAGGAAAACATCAGGGAGTTCGCCCAGTTCCTTCTGGGAGCCGAGAACAAGAGAAAGAACCTCAATTCGCTTCGCTACGCTCTTCTCAAGCACTACGGTAAAGAAAAAGGCCGCAGGTATTATTTTATGCTCAAGCCTTACGTGAAAGCACTCAACCAGATGTAAAAAAGGAAAATCGGTCGGCAGTACCAGGACGCACTCGAAATTTGACGGGTGCGTCCTTTTGTCGGCGCGGGACTCTTTTGGCCGATCCAGTGGATTCCGCAGCCTTATGACGGTATAATGAACAGAGCCGGTGAAATACCCATGTGGAAATTTTTGCCTGTCAGTGGTAGGATATGTTTCATAGTGATGCTTCCTGTCAGGATGATTGGGGACTGTATATGACGAGAATCAAGCGGGCCGGGATCGCAGCGGCTGTCTTAATCATGATATTGGTGACCGCCTGCGGAAAGAACGCAGGGAAGGAGAGCGCCGGCGCAGGCAAGACGTCGGACCAGGCGTCCGTAGAGATCGCCGACGCGGACCTGGCACAGGATTCCGTGCAGGACGAGGAGGATCTATCGCAAAAAAGCGCCTCCACGGACCTGTTTGTGGAGGACGGAGTGGTCTGCACGCAGTTTTTGGCCCTGGCACAGCCCGGGGATTGGGACGGACATGTCATATATCACTATTTTCAGGAGCCGGAGAGCGGGAGATACGCGCTGGACGTCGTGGAGACCGAAAGCATGACGGCGACAGAGGGCGTCGGCGGAGGAGTCTTCTCCATCGCCATGTACGACACCTACCCCGAGGAGAGGGGAATGGAGAACTCCCGGTACCTGGGAATGCTCAGGAATGAAGAAGGGAAATTCCTCTATGTGTTTCTGGAAAGCTTTTCCGGAACCCGGTTTACGGAGGGAAGCGAGGAATCCTACAGGACGGTGGAATCGTATGCCGACAGTCTCGCGGAGTACCTGACGGGAAGAGGCGGCTATACATTTGAAGCGGGCAAAGAGCCCGAAGGAACGGACGAGGAAGAAGAAGGAGAGAAATGATCAAGTTTAAGAAACTGGCAGTTCTTTTATCGGCGGCGCTCATGCTGACAGCATGCGCTTCCGCGACAGATCCGCAGGCCGCGAGCGCGCAGACGGCGGAAGCGGCGGCACAGGAGACGGAGAACGGAGCCCCTTTAGAAGGAGCGGCGGACGGACAGGAGAGTTCCGCGCAGGCAGCTCCCGGCGGCACCACGCAGGCGCAGGCGGAGAAAGCCGAGGAGACTGTGACGATCGTGATCCCGACGGTCTACGAGAGCGTCAAGACGCAGGAGGAAGCGGATTCGATCAAGGAGCAGAACGGATATGAGAGCGCGGTACTGGGCGAGGACGGAAGTCTCACGGTCGTCATGAGCCGCAGCCGTCACGAGGAACTGATCAGCCGGTTCAGAGAGTCCGTCGACAAGGCGGTCTCGGAGATCGTCAGCGCAGATGACGGTTCAACGATTGAAAAAATAGAGTATAATGATGATTACAGCGTATTTACCGTCACTGTGTCCGGCGATGAGATCGGAACGGTGGAAAGGCAGACAGCGGACGAACTTGTGATGTACGGTACGCTGTATCATATATATTCCGGCAGCAATGTGGATCATATCACGGTAGACTATGTGAGCAGCGGATCGGGCGAAGTGATCGAATCAGCGGATTCCGGGAGCCTGGACAGCGCCTACTGATCCGTCTGTCCCGCAGATGACGCGGCGGAAGCGCTGCTTTTTCGCAGGAAAGGAGTGACCCGTATGAAGCATTTGGGTAAGTTTCCCGACAGAAGGAAGGAATCGGCATATCTGAGATCCCTCAAAGGGGACGAGAAGTACGAAGCGCTGAACGAGATCATCGCGCAGTCCCGACACATAGCCTTTTTCGGCGGGGCCGGCGTCTCTACGGAGAGCGGGATCCCCGATTTCAGAAGTAAGGACGGACTTTACAACCAGCACGACGTGCGGTTTGACCGCTATGAGCCCGAATATCTCCTCAGCAGCAGCTGCCTTTATCACGAGCCGAAGGTCTTCTTTGAGTTTTACCGGCAAAAAATGGACGCCCGGCACTGCCTTCCCAACAGAGCGCACAGGAAGCTGGCGGAGATGGAGGAGAAGGGTAAGCTGGACGGCATCATCACGCAGAATATAGACGGGCTGCACCAGAAGGCCGGGAGCCGGATCGTGTACGAGATCCACGGCTCGACGCTGCGCAATTACTGCGACCGCTGCGGGAAAAAATACCCTGAGAGCCATATCTACGACAGCAGCGAAGCGGTGCCGCACTGCGAGTGCGGCGGAATGATCCGCCCGGACGTCACGCTGTACGGGGAATCCCTTCCCGTTGCGGCCTGGGACGGCGCGGAGCGGCTCATACAGAAAGCGGACTGCCTGATCGTAGGAGGCACTTCCCTGACAGTCTATCCCGCTGCGTCCCTGGTGCGGTACTACAGCGGCGGCTACCTGATCATCGTCAACCGCGACGCGACGGGCCAGGAGGACTGGGCGGACCTGACCTTCCACGAGAGTATCGGAGAGGTCTTCTCCCGCATAGAGGTCTGAATACTTTAAAAGGAATCAAGTATTATGTCATCGAAAGAAATACAGAAGATCAAATGTCCCGCCTGCGGCGCGGAGCATGAGTTTGAGATCTGGCCCAGGATCAACACCGATCTGGATCCGGACCTGAAGAAGAAGGTGAGAAACGGCGAACTGTTCAGGACTGTATGCCCTTCCTGCGGACAGCAGATCGACGTCGTCTATCCATGCCTTTATCACCAGATGAAGGACAAGTTCATGATTTATTACGCGCCCGGGAGGCAGGCGATGGAGGAAGCCGCCGCCGCTTTCAGAGAGGGGCTGGACGAGGCGGACGGAAAGCGCGGGTTCAGCGCCGGAGAGGCCGGCTACAGAAACCGGGTCGTCGGCAGCCTTTATGATCTGCAGGAAAAGATCGCGATCTTTGACGCGGGGGCCGACGACAGAGTGGTCGAGATCTGCAAAGTGCTGATCGGGAGTGAGCTGCAGGAGTCGCAGCCGGACGCGGCCTTCGACGATCTTCTGTTTTACACGGATCAGCAGGGCGAGGCCCGGCTGGCGCTCATGAAGGAGGGCAATGCATTTGCTTCCATCTCCCTGCCGGCTTCCATCATGAAAGAAGTCGGTGAAATGTATAAGACTCTGATCGATACGTACGGCAATGAGACGATCATCGACATGGAATGGGTCATGAACAGCGTCGGCAAGGCAGAGAAATAACCAGAGAACATTGTTCTTGCAAAGGAGGTAACCAGTGAGAAAGATCAGATTTATGACCGCAGCTGCCGCAGCCGCAGTTATGATCGCCGCATCGGGATGCGGCGCGGCGACTTCGGCGTCGACGGCGGCGGAACCTGCCGCGGAAGCGAAGACGGTCGTGGAGGCTGCCGCAGAAGAGGCCGCTGTCGAAGAGGCAACTGCTGAGGCCGCATCCGACGGGCAGAACCCGATCATGAATTATGTGGGCGCATATACGGACGAAAACGGAAACGGCTACTCGATGCTGATCGAGGCGACGGACGATCAGGACGGCGTCTATGTAACGATCGGCTATCCCCACGAGGATTCCTATTCCTACTGGGAAATGTACGGAACGATCAAAGACAACGTGATCACCTATAAGGAAGGCGGGAAGTACCAGCTCGGACCGACGGAGGAGGATCCTGACGAAGAGATCGTCTATACCGACGGCGCCGGAAGCTTCGAGATCACGGACGACAGCAAGCTGACCTG
>ODAI013312273.1_pt1 | contig 19380 bp, 15 predicted proteins | sample 1539321 | NCBI WGS metagenome assembly ODAI01 (sample SAMN02144231, study PRJEB22623) | gut metagenome | biome: sheep rumen | host: Ovis aries | place: New Zealand
CGTATTCAAACCGCGAGCCGAAATCTGCTGCTTGACATAACGCAGTTTGTCCATCGTTTCCGGAATGAACTTCTGCCCGCCAAAACCCGCAAAAACAGACATTAGCAAAACCATATCCACCTTATCCAAATAGGGATCAAGACGCTTGACATCTATATCGGGATTGATTGTCAAGCAGGTGCGAACTCCTTTTGCCTTTATCAAGTCCAATATAGGCATCGGATCATCAACCGCTTCCAAATGAAAGCCGACAGACCACGCCCCCGCATCGCAGAAACGCTCTACGTACTTCTCCGGATGCACAATCATCAGATGCACATCCAACGGCTTCGTCGCATATTTATGCAACGGCTCCATAACCGGAAAACCGAACGATATATTCGGAACAAACGTTCCATCCATTACATCCACATGAATCCATTCGGCTTCGCTGCGGTTCAACATCTCTATGTCTCGTCTGAGGTCGCCAAAATCGGCACTCAATACTGAAGGAGCTATAATTTTCATACCACCTCTTTTCCCGTTAATCGTTAGTTATTCGTTAGATATTACTTAGTTATTCGTTAGATATTCCACTGCGGTCTTCGTAATCTCATCGTCTCTTTCAAAGAGAGGGAAGAAGCCGTCGTCACCTAATACATTGCGTACAATATAAGCATTAATAAGTCGTGTAATAAGTGGTTTGGATTTAGCAATCTGCGCTTGGTCAGGCTCAATACCTTTTGACTTGGCGAACTCCACGAACTCCGGCAACCAATTAGCCGCAAGCAAGTGCTTCTCCAACGATTGCCAATCCTTATACTTCTTCAATTCAGCACGATGCTTATCCGTATATTGATAAGCAAACTGATAGGTATAAGCATGATTGACACAACGGTTAAACCACGGAGTATTGAGCGTCGTATCGCGACCTACAAAGATATCCGGCATAATCCCTCCGCCACCGTACACAACACGTCCTGCAGCAGTATAGTACTTCGTCGTATCTACCAAATGTATCGAGTCTTTCGAATAGAACTCACCATGCTCATAGCGCTCCAGTAAATCCTTGTCATAATCTTCCTGATCACCCAGCGTATAAGGCTTCTGGATACTGCGTCCGGAAGGGGTATAGTAACGGGCTACCGTCAGACGGATAGCAGAACCGTCATTGAATGGAATCTGCTGCTGCACAAGTCCCTTTCCGAACGAGCGTCGGCCGATAATAGTAGCACGGTCATTATCCTGCATAGCGCCGCTGAAAATCTCCGAAGCAGAGGCAGAGAAATTATCTATCAGCACGACAAGCGGAACCTTCTTGAAACGACCGCCACCGTTGGCTTTTGCGTCATAACGCGGATAAGCTCGCCCTTGCGCATAGACAATAAGGTCACCCGAGTTGAGAAACTCATTGCTCATCTTGATAGCCTGGTCCATATAACCGCCGGAGTTCTCACGCAAGTCTATAATGTATTTCTGGGCTCCTTGCGACTTGAGTTCGGCTAAAGCCTGTACGAACTCATTATACGTGTTCTCCCCAAACTTATTGACACGGACAAAACCGATATCCGGCTTAATCATAAACTTCGCGTCCACGGAGTGAACAGGAATATCTCCGCGCGTAATAGTATAGGAGAGCACCTCGTCTGTTCCGGCACGTTTGATGCCTATCGTGACCTGAGTACCTTTCTCACCACGCAAAGAGTGCATCACTTTCTCGTTGGTGATACCCTTTCCAGTAAAAGCCGAGTCGTTGACAGTCACTATCTTATCGCCCGCAAGCACACCGACTCCTTCACACGGTCCACCCGCGATAACAGATACTATAGAAACAGTATCGTTCTGAATGGAAAACTGAACACCTATACCCGAGAAAGAAGAGGATAACTCGGAATTAACCAACTCCAAATCTTTCTTAGGAATATACGCCGAGTGCGGATCCAGTTTCTTAACTATTTCTGACATCACTTCATCCGTAATCGAATCCATATTGAGCTCGTCCACATAAGCTGACTGCATCAGCTGCAGTAACTGCTCCACTTTCGAGTCCGGTTCGGCTATAAGGCGACCGTTCTGAATATAAAAACGCTGAGCATTCGCCTTGTTACTCACGGCATTACCGATAAGGAAACCAAGCAACAGAACAGCAATAGTGATAGTGGGTAATATGTACTTCTTCATCGTATAATATATTATTCTTCAAAAGGCATAAAATCAACCTGAATACCGGCACGCTCCAGTAACTCGACTCCGTCCATAAGACGATATTTCTCACCATAAACAACCCGTTTGATGCCCGCTTGTATGATAAGCTTTGAGCACTCGATACAAGGAGATGCCGTTATATATATAGTGGCACCGTCTGAGGAATTATTCGAGCGGGCAATCTTCGTAATCGCATTCGCCTCTGCATGCAAAACATAGGGCTTGGACACATTGTTCTCGTCCTCACACACATTCTCAAACCCCGAAGGAGTTCCGTTGAAACCGTCAGAGATAATCATATTATCTTTGACCATTAAAGCACCTACCTGCCTCCGTACACAGTAGGAGTTCTCCGCCCATGTACGAGCCATCTTCATATAGAGGTGATCACGTTTAAGTCGTTTATCCATTGTTCCTTTATCTATCGCACAATAATTCCGTTGCGAACGCCTTGGCATCTATACCGTCAAATGTGCCACTCGACATCATCAACAACGCTATATTTTGACCGTTGGAAGCTGATACCTCATTCCGAATAGCCGTCTGCAAAGATTCGCTTTCCGTAAACACTTCCAAATTTGCCGTGCCAAAAGCAGCGCGCACCTCATCCGACGTAATCGGAGTCAAACGTTTGTGCTCTATTACCTTCGGATTGAAATATACAAAGGCCTTGTCCGCTTGAGCCATACAACCTTTATACTGCGGCAAAAAATCAGCCATCAGACTGGAGAAGGTGTGTAACTCCATCGCGGCTATCAGCTTCTTGTCCGCATAACGCTCGCGTACGGCATTGACAGTTGCTTTTAACTTGGACGGAGAATGGGCAAAATCCTTATACGCCACACTCGTCGCAGTCTCACAAATCTTCTCCAAACGGTTACTTGCACCGGTAAAGGACGCTATCTCACGATAGAAATCCTCCGGCTTAACACCGATACTGTGACATGCCAACATTGCAGCTTGCAAATTCTGCATGTTATGCTTGCCGAACACCTGCATCACCACATCTCCCGTGTACTCGCAATAGGGCACACAAGTTACTCCCTTGGGAGCCGCAGCAGCCAACATACGCAAGTTCTCATCACCTTCATAGTAAATAAAAGTGTCTGAAATCGTTTGAACAAACCGACGGAATGTATCTACATATTCAGGGAAAGTGGGAAAAACATTGATATGGTCCCAAGCAATACCGGTCAATATAGCGATATGAGGATGATACCACAGGAACTTACTGCGTAAGTCCAACGGAGAAGTGAGATATTCATCGCCCTCAAAAACAGCATACTTGGCGGTATCGCTCAGACGTACCATGCGTTCAAAACCTTCTATCTGGGCACCTACCATATAATCGGCTTCTATTCCCAAACGATTGAGCACATATAGTATCATCGATGTAGTAGTAGTCTTACCGTGAGAACCGCCGACTACAATACGAATCTTATCCTTCGTCTGCTCGTACAGATACTCCGGGAAAGAATAAATCTTCAGCCCGAGTTCACGTGCTTTGACCAATTCAGGGTTATCCTCACGGGCATGCATACCAAGAATAATCGCATCAATATCCGGCGTGATACGCTCCGGATGCCAACCTGTCTCTTCGGGAAGCAGACCGGCGTCACGCAAATGAGTGAGGGCAGGGTCGAATATCTCGTCATCCGAACCCGTCACTACATAGCCCTGCTTCCCTGCTACAGCCATCGCTAAATTATGCATGGCAGCACCACCTATGGCGATGAAGTGTATTCTCATTTCAAGTCTATTGGCTTTTATGCAAAAAGCTTACCGAAGTCGGCGTGGCTGATAGCTTTTTCTTCAACTTTCGCCACACCCTTGACGGCTTCGTAAATTTTATTCTCGGCTACACGCTCAACGATACCCCGAAGTTGGTCTTCTTTCTTCAGCATCTCGTTCGCGTAGTTCGTCAGGTACTGGTCGTCAATATGCATCAAACCGTATTGCATGAACTGCATACGAGCTACTTCCTTGGCATACGCCTCTACATCCTCTTTCTCCACTTTGATGTCGAAATGTTTCATCAACTGGTCCTTGGCTAAATGCCATTTCAGTTCTTCTAACATGGCATCAAAGTCCTTATCCAACTGCTCCTCAGTCATGTTCTTGTTCGTGGCAAGTACCCAACGGCGCAGGAAGGCTTTCGGGAACTCTACCTTCTCCATCTTCTTCAAGATAGCAGCCTTTGCGTCCAAACCGAACTTATACTTGCTGTCCTCAGCCATATTGGCCTCAATTTCAGCCTTCACCTTGGCGCGGAAATCTGCCTCGTCCTTCACGTTGTTCTCACCGTATACTTTGGCAAACAACTCACCGTCTATCTTGGCATCTACATGACGAGTAATACCGGTAATCTCAAAGGTAAAATCAGAGGTCAGGTTTTCTGCTTCCTCTTTCTTGATACCGAGCAATGAAGATACTTCTACAGCGCTGTCATATGCCTTCATCGGATTGAAAGTAACTACATCACCTTTCTTCTTGCCAATAAAGAGTTTTGCTGCTTTCTTATCCTTCATATAGTTCGGATTCAACATGGCATCTGTCTTCTCAATCGGAGCTTCGTCCTTCACTTCCTTAATCGTTCCGCGAAGTACGTCACCTTCCTGCACTTCTTCAGCATCAATATAATCGCCAAAACGACCGGCGTATGCTTTTACTTGATTATCCACCATCTCATCGGTTACTGTAATCTCATAGTTGGTCAGTTTGGTCTTACCATCCAATTTAGCATCAAACTCAGGCGCTACGGCAATATCAAATGCAAAAGTAAATGTATCTTGATTGTCCAAATCCATCTCCGGAGTCAATTCCTCATTAGGCAGTGGATCACCAAGTATATTCAACTTCTCAGCCTCGATATACTCACCCAATTTTGCTCCGATGGTCTTGTTGATTACATCGGCCAAAACACCCTTACCATACATTTTCTTCACCAATCCTACAGGCACCATGCCGGGACGGAAACCCGGAATATTCGCCTTCTGACGGATTTGACGCAGCTCTTTCTGCACTTCTTCTTGATAATCTGCCGGCTCTACTACCATCGTAATAACACCGGTCATCTCTTTAATTTCAGATTTTGTAATTTGCATTGTTTATATATTTTATAATTAATATTTCAATCAACGAGTTACCTATTAGCACGCTTACGCTCTAATTCGTCCAATATAATCTTACGAATACGCATAAAATGAGGTGTCACTTCTACGTACTCATCTACCTTGATATACTCCAGCGCTTCCTCTAACGAGAACTTGACTGCCGGCGGCAATACAGCCTTATCGTCTGCTGACTTGGAACGCATGTTCGTCAGATTCTTTGCCTTTACTACGTTTATCACGATGTCTCCTTCTTTGGCATTCTCACCGACTACCTGACCGGCATAAACTTCTTCTTGAGGCTCTATGAAGAAACGACCACGGTCTTGCAACTTATCCAGTGCGTAAGCAGAAGCTGTGCCGCCTTCCATTGCAATAAGACTGCCGTTGATTCTGGTCGGCATCTCACCTTTATAAGGCTGATACTCCAAAAATAGGTGTGCCATAATAGCTTCACACGCACTCACGTTCATCACATAAGTACGCATTCCCATTATACCGCGACTCGGGATAGTGAACTCTAACTGAACTCGGTCATTCACCAACTCCATCTTCGTCATCTCACCCTTACGAACAGTCACAAACTCAATAATCTTGCCCGAACACTCCTCGGGAGTATTCACCGTCAACTGCTCTACAGGCTCGCACTTAACACCATCTATCTCTTTGATTATCACTTGCGGCTGACCTACTTGCAACTCGTAGCCCTCACGACGCATCGTCTCTATCAGCACACTCAAATGAAGTACACCGCGACCGTACACCGTCCACGACGAATCACTCGTACTCGGCTCAACGCGCAACGCCAAGTTCTTCTCCAGTTCTTTCATCAAACGGTCATGGATATGACGACTCGTCACATACTTACCGTCTTGACCGAAGAACGGACTATCGTTAATCGTGAACACCATCGACATTGTCGGCTCATCTATCGCTATTGGTGCCAATGGTTCAGGATTCTCTGCATCGCAAATTGTATCGCCTATCTCAAAGCCGTCTATTCCTATTAACGCACAAATATCACCACTCTTGACTTCACTCGTCTTAACGTGCCCCATACCTTCGAACGTGTGCAGTTCCTTAATCTTCGTACGCACTTTCGTGCCGTCTTTCTTTGCCAAGCATACCGTTTGACCGTCACGTAGCGTACCCCTATGGACACGACCTACTGCAATACGGCCTACATATGGATTATAGTCCAACGACGTAATCAGCATTTGAGGAGTACCTTCCAGTACTTCCGGCTCAGGGATATACTCGATAATCGCATCCATTAACGCCGTCAAATCAGTCGTCGGCTTACGGTAATCCGTACTCATCCAACCGTTCTTGGCGGAACCATATATCGTTTGGAAATCCAACTGATCCTCGGACGCATCCAAATTAACCATCAAATCAAATACAGCTTCTTGTACCTCGTCCGGACGGCAATTCAACTTGTCCACCTTGTTGATAACTACTATCGGCTTCAAATTCAACTCCAAAGCCTTCTGTAGCACAAAACGGGTCTGAGGCATCGGACCTTCAAACGCATCCACTAACAGCAACACACCATCTGCCATATTTAGCACACGCTCTACTTCTCCACCAAAATCCGCGTGACCCGGAGTGTCAATAATATTAATCTTATAGCCTTTGTAGTTGATTGCTACATTCTTCGCAAGAATAGTAATGCCGCGTTCACGCTCCAAGTCGTTATTATCCAATATCAACTCTTTGTTTGCGACACCTTCCTGCCGCGACTCCTGTACAACCTTTGCCGTGTACAACATCTTGTCAACCAACGTAGTTTTGCCGTGGTCCACATGAGCAATAATTGCAATATTTCTTATCTTTTCCATATAACGTTATTATTCTAACCGTACCAATCCCTCCCAATACCCCTTCTTAATTAATCCGGGCTACCCAATCCGGCAACGCCACATTACGCATTTTATAAAAAAGCGCGCAAAAGTATAACTTTTTTTCCACATATGCAAATTTTTAATAACTTTTACGTACTTTTTGTTTGTAAATACGCATTTTTTATCGTATCTTTGCAGCCGCGATTGAATTATGTGGAAAAAAATCGGCATATGGATTGGATGGCTGCTCTCTGGCGCTGCGTTAGTCTATCTTATTTATAGACTATCCGTTTATGACCACTACGATACGCTTTGTCAATCATTCAGTTCTGCCGGTACAACAAACTATGCGGCCCTTTGCATAGCGCTAATTCTGTTACCCGTCCAACTCTTAATCGAGGCACGCAAATGGCAAACCCTACTTAGCGGATTGACCAATGTCAGTCTATGGGACGCATGGTGGCAAGTCATCTACGGAAATATCGCAGCATTCATTACACCATACCGCTTAGGAGAATATCCGGGCAGACTCATTGAAATGGGAATCGAGGATATTTCATCGGTGAAATCGAAACTTTTTGATGGTAAGTGGTGGAGAGACTGGCGTAAATGGTTGCACGTATTACTACTACATTTAGCCCGATACTTTGTATGGATGCTGCAGCTATGGAGTACACTAACTTTCTGTGGAATTATACTATCTCCGAAAGAGGCAATAGTTTCCATTATCACATATTACTTCGTCATCTCATTCGTACCATCTGTACCAGCGGCTGAAGTCGCTCTAAAAGGAGGATGGGCAGTGCTAATTTTCTCCCATTTCACCGAACAAATTCCACTAATAGCTGTCACGGTTACTATCATATGGATTATCAATACCGTCACACCAGTCATAATCGGTATCACGTTTAGAGGACGGAAAAGATGATTTTTTCACAAAAAAAATACAATAAATTTGCATATATGCAAAAAATGTCGTAATTTTGCCGCCAGATAATCAAAAACTTGCTAACTATTTAAATAACTTTATATGAACTTAACCTTTCAAATCAATTACCGAACGCCATATGGCCAGTCCATATGCATCATCGAAACGGAACAATCCGTTTTAGGTTGGACGGAAGCTAATCCGCTGTTACTAACATGCCAAGGACAAGATTTCTGGACTACTACACTGCCTATTTCAGATTTCGCAGGTAAAATCACCTATAAATATGCTATCCGATTACCGGAAGGTGGTTATATCTACGAAGCAGGGCTTCCGCGTACACTGACACTTCGAAGTGCCGACAAAAAACTCGTAGTCAGAGATTTCTGGCAGGCGCAAAACTATGAGAAAGCTTTCTATACAAAAACTTTCCTCAAATCATTGTTCGCACGTAAAAATCCCGCAAAAGCTAAAACACCAAAAGGTAATATCCGCTTTTCTATTGATCTGCCGCAAATCCTTCCTACACAAGGAGTCGGTATTATCGGTAATGTGCCGGAATTAGGAAACTGGTCAGCTGCCAATATGCTGCAAATGTCGGATGCCGACTTCCCTATTTGGCGTGCTGATGCCGATATCGCTCCCGACCAAATTGTTGAGTACAAATATATCATATACGACCTCCACTCAGGAAATGTCATTGACATTGAATGGGGCGAAAACAGACATATATGGGGCATCGAGAAAGGGTTGAAAATCGAGCAAAACGACCGCTCATTCAGACGTACACAACCTCGATTTAAAGGGGCTGGCGTAGCTGTACCTGTATTTTCTCTCCGTACCAAAGACGGCTTTGGAATCGGCGAGTTCTTAGACCTGAAGAAAATGGCAGATTGGGCTGCTCTTACAGGACAAAAGATGATTCAAACCCTACCGATCAACGATACTACACTCACGCATACCAACTTAGACTCCTATCCCTATAACGCAGTATCAGTCTTTGCATTACACCCTATATATATTAATATACCGCGGATGGGCAAACTCACCCCTGCACAAAAAAAGAAATACGAGGCTACTAAAGAGGAATTCAACGCAAAACCTATCGCCGATTATCAATGCGTCTATGATGAGAAGATGAAATATTTCAAAGCTATCTATAAAGCGGAAAAAGAAGCACTCTTCTCCTCTAAAGAATATAAAGACTTCTTTGCTAAAAACCGTGAATGGCTTGAGCCATATGCTGAATTCTTGCACAAACGGGACAAACAACCGGCTGACTTCTACTACTTCCTGCAATTCCATGCCGATTTGCAGCTAAGTGAGGCCGTCGCTTATGCCCACTCGTTAGGCGTTGCCATGAAAGGCGATATACCTATCGGAATCTCACCGGATTCTGTGGACGCTTATACAGATCCGCAATTATTCAACCTTAATGCATCGGCCGGTGCACCACCCGATGACTTCTCTATCTCCGGACAAAACTGGGGATTCCCAACCTACAACTGGGATGTGATGGCACAAGATAACTATAAGTGGTGGCGCCGTCGTTTTACGAAGATGCAGGACTATTTCGATGCTTATCGAATTGACCATATTTTGGGTTTCTTCCGTATATGGCAAATGCGCAAGACCGATGTATGGGGATTGTGCGGACACTTCTGCCCTGCAATGCCGTATTCCTTACAAGATCTTTGGGATCAAGGCGTCCAACTTGATGAAGATCGCATGACAAAACCGTATATCCGTTCTAACTTCTTAGGAGAGGTATTTGGATTTGACACAGAATATGCAAAAGAGCACTTCCTCAATACAAGAGACGGATATGTCTTCTGGTTTAAAGACGAGTTTGATAACCAAGTCAAAGTCAATAACTACTTTAACGAGCAACTGGCACGCCCGCAATCAGAGCGCTACAACCAATTAGGGGACAATACTCTTAACAACCTTAAGAACGGCTTGCTTTATCTCCACTGTGAAGTACTCTTTGTACGTGACCAACAACATCCAGATCTCTTGCACCCACGTATCTCTATCTATCAGGCTCACACTTTCAACGAACTATATGAAGACCAAAAGCAGGTAATCATGCGAATCTACAACGATTACTTCTTCCGCCGGCATACGCAATTCTGGCGCGAGTCAGCGATGCGCAAACTCCCGACTTTAATCAGTTCCACCAGTATGCTGTGCTGCGGAGAAGACTTAGGAATGGTCCCCGCTTGTGTGCCGTCTGTCATGCATGAACTGCAAATCTTGAGCCTCGAGATCCAGCGCATGCCGAAAGATCCTACTATTCCATTTGCACATCCTGCAGATGCACCATACTTAAGCGTTTGCACAACAGGTACACACGATACTAATCCATTACGAGCTTGGTGGGAAGAAGATCGCGCTGTAACACAACGTTTCTACAACGAACAAATGGGCTGGTGGGGAGAAGCACCACAAGAAATGTCACCGGAAATTGCCGAATTCATCGTTAATCAACACATGTATTCTCCGGCTATGTGGGTTATACTTCCACTACAAGACTGGCTCGCAATCGACGGAAATATCCGGCTTAAAGACCAGTTCGGAGAACGTATTAACGTACCGTCTAATCCACATCACTTCTGGAATTACAGGATGCACATCTCGCTCGAAGAATTACTGAAAAAGTCCGATTTCAATGAACATGTACGTCGGCTCACTTCGGTAAGATAAAATTAAATAAAGAGCCAAAAAATATGCGGGACATTAGTCTCGCATATTTTTTATAACCAAATCTCGAACCATATCCATCGTCTCATGAGGATTCTCTCGATTGAACTGCTCTGGCATAATCGGTTCACCTATATGCATGTGAACAGGATGACGAGTTACATAATGAGCTTTACGATTCATCGCCTCATAACAACCTGTAAGAGAGATAGGTATAATAGGAAGATTTAACTCAAGGGCTATCTGGAAAGCTCCTCTCTTAAATCGGCCAACCTGACCATCTAATGAACGGGTTCCCTCAGGAAAAATAACTGTACATACGCCATCTCGCAACACTTTCTCCACCTCTACAAGACTCTTCTTCGCTGCCATAGGAGATGAGCGATCTACAAAAACATGCCCCGCAGCCTTACACGCCGCCCCTACAAACGGCACCTTGCGTAACTCGGCCTTCATCAACCATTTAAAAACTACAGGTAGCCAACCGTAAATAACCCATACATCTAACATTGACTGATGGTTTGCTACAAAAACATAAGATTGCCCCGGTTGAATATGCTCCTTGCCACTTATAGTAATTGGTATAAAAAGAAGCCAACCAAAGGAACGGGACCACAACTTCTGCAACCAGTTGACAAATTTGCTATTTGGCCATGGAAATAAAATAATTGTAACAATTGCTGTGAGCATTGTTAATACCCATAACAAAGGAAAAGCAATAACATACTGATAGACAATGTATATATATTTCATACTATATATTAATTAGGGGTATATCTCAACATAAAACCACGATACATCGCACAGATACGACGAATCTCATCCCACGTCTCTTCTGGTAACTTTGTTCCTATTATTTCGACTACACGACCTGCTGCAATAGTGCCGATTTCACCACATCTTCTAATATCAAATCCGTCACTAAGCGCATGTAAGAAACCACCCGCGTAAAGGTCACCGGCTCCTGTGGAGTCTGTACATGAAGTCGTTATTGCACCTATATGATACACATTATCGCCCTGTTGAACATAACTCCCCCGCTTCCCGACCTTTACTATTGCTATATCACACTCTTTTGCCAACTGAGCAACTGACTCCTCTGCCGGTAAACCCGTATAAGCAAAAGACTCATCTTCATTGGCAAACACTATATCAACATACTCATGAATCAGTCCCTTAAGAAAATCATGGTTCTCTGCCACCACATTATAACTTGCCAAATCTAATGATACCGTGCATCCCGCCTCTTTGGCTAACCGCATCGCTTTCTCGATAAGCTTGTGATCTTGAACAAGATACCCCTCAATATGACAGATATCGTGACCTATAAACGCCTCGCGATTGATATCTTCTGCTCTCATGTCCGCAGCTGCACCCAGATAAGTGGCAAACGTACGCTCACCATCTGGAGTTATTAGAACAATACAACATCCCGACATCTTGTTTGGAGATGTGAGCAATAATGGCTTTACACCATTCTTAACCATATCCTCTCTGTAGAAATCACCGACCTCATCATTACCTACTTTTCCAATGAATGCGGCATTTCCTCCTAACTGAGTTATGGTTGTAACGGTGTTACTCGCACTACCTCCAGCAACGAGTCGCTTCCTAAGGCTCGCAAAACGAAACTGTATCTGCTCCGTTTGTTCCATAGAAATCAAATTCATACTGCCTTTGGGGAGACCTAATTCACGTAAATCATCTTCGGATACTTGAATCAGCATATCCGTCAATGCATTCCCCAAACCTAATACTTTTTTCATACAATTTTGCCACTTTTGGGTGTAAAAATCAAAAATTTGTGCAAAGATAGTAATTTTTTTTGAAATAAATTTGGTGGAATAAAAAAAAAGCAGTACTTTTGCAGCCGCAAATGAGAAAAAGCTCTCAAAATGCTCGAAAAAATACTGCTTCCTTAGCTCAGTCGGTTAGAGCATCTGACTGTTAATCAGGGGGTCCTAGGTTCAAGTCCTAGAGGGAGCGCAAAAGTGATGACAAAATTGAGTCATCACTTTTTTTTTGAAAAAAAATTACTTTCTCTTTGGTATATCAAAATTTTGTTGTAACTTTGCACAATTTTACACATTTAGTGTAAATTCTCCTGTAAAAAACACCGGAATTGGACTAAATTATAAAAATATGGGACTTTTTTCATTAACTCAGGAAATTGCCATTGACTTGGGCACTGCGAACACGATTATCATTTGTGACGATCAGGTCGTAGTTGATGAGCCTTCAGTCGTTGCTATAAGCATGGCAGACAACAAAATGGTAGCTGTCGGGCGCAAAGCTCAACAGATGATTGGTAAAGGAGGAACAATGATTCGTACTGTGCGACCTCTAAAGGACGGCGTCATCGCCGACTTTTACGCATGCGAGATGATGATTCGTGGTATGATTAAAATGATACCTAAGCAATCGCGCCTCTTCTCTCCAAGTATTAAAATGGTTATCTGTATTCCCTCTGGATCAACGGAAGTTGAAATTCGTGCCGTACGCGATAGTTCTGAGCACGCCGGAGGACGTGATGTATACATGATATACGAACCTATGGCAGCAGCTATCGGTATGGGGATTGATGTGGAAAGTCCAGAAGGATGCATGGTCGTTGATATAGGCGGCGGTACTACGGAAATAGCTGTTATTTCACTCGGTGGTATCGTATCAAACAAATCCATTAAAATTGCAGGAGACGACTTGAACCTCGATATTATTGAGTACATGGGACGTATGCACAACCTCAAAATCGACGAACCAACTGCTGAACGTATCAAAATTCAAGTAGGATCCGCCCTACCTGAGTTAGACGATGCCCCGGAAGATTATATGGTTATCGGTCCTAATAAAGTAACCGCTTTGCCCATGCAAGTTCCAGTCAGTTATCAAGAGATTGCACACTGCTTGGAAAAGAGTATAGCTAAAATCGAAGGTGCTATACTACAAGCTTTGGAATCCACACCGCCAGAATTATATGCCGATATCGTAAAACGCGGTATATATTTGGCCGGTGGTGGAGCATTACTGCATGGTCTGGCTAAACGGCTGAGCGACAAAATAACCATTCCGTTCCACGTAGCAGAAGATCCTCTTCGTGCCGTTGCACGAGGAACCGGAGTCGCATTGAAAAATGTAAATAATTTTGGATTCCTGATTAGATAATGCATAGTTTGCTCAAGTTTATACAAAAGTACAGCAACTTCCTGGTTTTCCTAAACTTGGAAGTTGTTGCATTTTTGCTTTTGACAAACTACAACGAGTATCCTAAAAGCAGCATCTTCTCTACTGCTAATCAGCTTGTTGCTTTTAATTATCAAGTAGGAAATAACATATCATCCTATTTTCAACTCAGAACAATCAATGAAGCACTTGAACAGGAAAATGTTGAACTACAGAATCAAATAGCGAAACTTCAAAATCAATTGGAATTTGCAGCAGAAAAAAACGATTATATCTACTCACATTTGGATTATAATTATATCCCAGCTAAAGTTATTCAATTGACGACGAACAAACATACTAATTATCTGACTATCAATAAGGGTAAACGTGATAGCGTTTACCAAGGTATGGGAGTTCGTAATGCCGATGGTGTCGTAGGAATTGTATCTACTGTCGGTAAAAAATTCTCTATCGTTATTCCAGTCATCAATACCAATAGCCACATTAGTTGCAAATTTACTAAAAATGGCTACTACGGAACTATTGAATGGGATGGCGTAAACTGTAAATACGCTCAGTTAGTTGATGTCGCTTCACACTTATCCGTGGAAACCGGCGATACAATTGTTACAAGCGGATTATCTCCTGTCTTTCCGGCAGATATACCTATCGCCATCGTAGAAAGTGCTAAACTCAAAGAAGGCGACTCATATTATACTATTCGTGTAAAACTCAACACCGATTTTAGAAAAATAAAATACGTACAACTAATTAATAATCACACATATAAAGAATTGGAGGAACTTAGAGATGAAGTGGATTAACGTGATTATCCAATGGATTGTGGTAATAGCTTTACAAATTCTGCTATTCAACAACTTGCAGTTTTGGGGATTATGCCAACCTCAAATCTACCTGCTTTGCCTCATAATGCTCCCCATCACCTTTCCTCGTTGGGCAGATATGCTCATCGGTATGGGATTGGGATTATTTATCGATGTCCTTTGCAATTCAATCGGGGTGCACATGATGGCTTGTATTTTAATTATGTATATTCGCCACCCCCTTATCGCTTTCTTGGTGCAAGAACATGAGCGACTAACCGGTGAAATCAGTACACAAACCATCAGCATGGATGCCTTTATCAAATATACACTTATACTTGTATTCCTACATCAGATAACTATCAGCATGTTGAGTGCATGGACTTTCCATCACTTTTGGTTGACACTTTTACAGATTATCATTAGTGCCACAATCGCAGAGGGACTAATTTTAGGATATAACATCATTCGAGCACGGTAAATGATTAATGATAAGTACTATAAAAGACGGTATGTTATCAGCGGCATTGCCGTTGTAATTGTACTTATATATATTATCAAACTCTTTGTCGTGCAAATTATTGACCAATCAACCAAGGCAAAAGCTGATAACAACGCACTCGTAAGACAAACCATTTATCCCTCTCGCGGACTTATCTATGACAGAAACGGCGAGCTACTTGTATTCAATCAACCCATTTACGACATCACATTAGTCATGCGAGAAATGGGGAAAGATTTCGATACGATCGCCTTCTGCGACATGTTGGATATCACCAGAATAGAATTTGACGAGCGTATTAAAGATATAAGCAATAAACGTAAAAACCGAGGTTTCTCAAAATACACGCCCCAAGTCTTTATGTCTCAATTAACAAAAGCTGATGTAGCTCCCTTACAGGAATCCCTATATCGTTTCCCCGGAGTGGCATTACGCAAACGAACACTGAGAGACTATACATACAAGGCTGCAGCACAAGTACTGGGTAGCGTTGGAGAAGTAAACCAAAAAGATATCGAACGTGATAAATATTACATCGCAGGGGACTACTCCGGACGCGATGGAATCGAAAAAACATACGAATCCATACTACGAGGAGTGAAAGGAGAAGAAATTCTAATGCGAGACTCACGAGGTAGACTTCAAGGACACTATAAAGCAGGTAAATTTGATGTACAGGCGCAAGCCGGAACTGATTTGACACTCACCATCGATATCCAATTACAATTACTCGCCGAACAACTGCTCACAGGAAAAATTGGTAGCGTAGTAGCTATCGCTCCAGCAAGCGGAGAGATACTCGCCATGGCCTCCAGTCCTACATGGAATCCACAATTGTTAGTAGGTAAAGTCAGATCTGCAAACTACAATCAGCTACTACAAGATAAGACTAAGCCACTACTTAATCGCGCCACACAAGCTACGTACTCTCCCGGTTCTACTTTTAAAATTCTGCAAACACTCGTCTGCCTGCAGGAAAAAGGTATCACCCCCCATACTCAGTACCCTTGTAGCGGTCCGCAATCTTCCCCTATTAAATGCACTCACCATCATGGTAGTCCTGTATCATTAGAGGAAGCTATTGAACAAAGTTGTAATCCATACTTCTGGTGCGCTTTTCGCGATATGCTCCAAAAAGATGGCTATGGAGATAATAACGAAAACTTCAGAAAACGTTACCAACTATGGCGTGACGATATGAAGCAGTTTGGTCTGGGACAACGATTTGCTAACACAGATTTAGCAGAGCAAGCAAGTGGTAGCATCCCTTCCATTGCCTATTACGATAAATATTATGGCAAAACAGGTTGGAAAGCTATTACGATTCGCTCGCTCAGTATTGGACAAGGAGAAGTGCTCGTCACTCCTATTCAATTAGCCAATGTAGCATCTATTATCGCCAACAGCGGCTATTATGTCACACCTCACCTAAATAAAGATTTTCCGGTGGAATCGAATAAAATAGTTACTTCTATTGCACCTGAATATTTTCCTATTGTTCAAGAAGGAATGAACCGTGTGATGACCAATGGAACGGGACGATGGTATCAAATAGACTCCATACAAAGTTGCGGTAAAACAGGAACCGTACAAAACCCACATGGTAAAGACCACGCTATCTTTATTGGGTTTGCACCTAAAGATAATCCGCAAATCGCTGTTGCAGTCGTAGTGGAAAACGCCGGATTTGGTGCGACATGGGCAGCCCCCATCGCAAGTTTGATAATGGAACAATACATACTGGGCACAATTAAACGTATTGGATTGCGCGACAGAATAGCGAATTCTACTCTTAACGAAAATGTCAAGGAATGGTAACATACTACGGAACTTGGATTGGACTACTATCCTAATCTTCTTGGGGCTCACCATTTTCGGTTGGCTCAACATTTATGGGGCCAGCTATAACTTTGAACAAAGTAGCATTTTCGACTTCTCCAATCGGGCAGGTAAACAATTCGTCTGGATTATAAGCGCAATATTTCTAGGAAGTATTCTTATACTCATTGACGCTAAAACATACGATATCTTTGCCTATATACTATATGCAGTTATGATTGCGCTACTGCTCATAACACCACTATTAGCGCACAATGTCAAAGGATCATACTCATGGATATCATTTGGTCCTATCAATCTCCAGCCTGCTGAATTTGCAAAATGCATAACAGCTTTAGCTTTAGCAAAATACATGGGACGATATGAATATCATCTAAGAACTTGGAGAGACTTGCTTGTACCTCTGGCTATTATCGGACTACCGATGATTATCATCATGATCCTGCAACAGGAAACTGGAACAGCGCTCGTCTTTGCTGCATTCTTCTTGGTTTTCTATCGGCAGGGTATGAGTGGATTAGTGCTTTTAGGCGGTTTCCTTGCTGCCGTTGTATTTGTAATTGTGATTCGCTTCTCAATATGGCCTGCTATAATATTACTAACTATATGCTTTGGCTTATTAGCCTGGCGAACATGGAAAATCAAACGCTACTATAAATGGTTAGTTTTGCTAGGTTTCATCGCATATATCGGATTTTCTACAGCATGCGATTTTGCATTTACTAAAATCCTACAACCGCACCAACGAGTACGTATTGAAGTACTTTTGGGTATGACTGATGATCCGTCCGGAGTTGGTTATAACGTTGCCCAATCTATGATTGCAATCGGTTCCGGACGATTCTTGGGTAAAGGCTATCTGCAGGGGACACAAACAAAATTGCACTTCGTGCCGGAACAAGATACAGACTTTATCTTCTGTACCGTTGGAGAAGAATGGGGATTTGTCGGCTCGGCAGGAGTGCTTATCGTATATCTTATTTTTATACTGCGACTTATTATGATTGCCGAACGGCAACGGGATAATTTCAGTCAAATATACTGCTACTCGGTAGCATGTATCTTTATGACACACCTCACTATCAATGTAGGAATGGTATTAGGCCTACTCCCCGTGATTGGTATACCTCTACCATTTTTTAGCTATGGAGGTAGTTCCATGATAGGATTCTCAATGTTATTGTTTATACTACTTAAATTAGACGCAACACGCGTTGAGAAACTGCACTAATGGAAACAAAACCGACTCATATTACTACAGGCCAAATAGGCGAACAGACAGCTGCCGAATTGATGGAGAAAAAAGGCTATCAAATTCTGCACCGCAACTGGAGAATGGGACACCTGGAGATGGATATTATTGCTGCTAATAAAAAAGAAATTGCCTTTGTCGAAGTCAAAACAAGAACATCCACATTGGCAGGCGCACCTGAAGAAGCCGTGGATATACTTAAGCGCAAAAGAATAATTGCTGCAGCAAACGCATACATTAAATATTATAAAGAAGAGCGTACACCTCGATTTGACATCATTGGGATATTACTTAATAAAAACGGTGAAATCGAACAAATTAACCATTTGGAAAATGCTTTCCATCCAACCGTTAAAACAATTAATAAAAATAGTTTTTCGGGGTCATGGAGATGGCATCACCGAAGAAAAACGATACATTATTAGTAACAAACATGGATTTTAAATACGACATTATTGTAGTAGGAGCAGGACATGCCGGATGTGAAGCAGCTTCAGCTGCAGCACGACTCGGGAGCAAGACTCTACTCATCACAATGGATATGAATACCATAGGACAAATGAGTTGCAACCCTGCAGTAGGAGGAATAGCTAAAGGTCAGATTGTCAGAGAAATAGATGCTTTAGGAGGACAAATGGGAAAAATAACTGACCGCTCCGCTATCCAATTCCGCATGCTCAACCGATCTAAAGGACCTGCCATGTGGAGCCCACGCAGTCAAAGCGACCGCAAACAATTTATTGGGGAATGGATTCATACGCTCTCCAACATAGATAATCTGTTCATCTGGCAAGACGTAGTTACAGAATTGATAACCGATAACGGATGCGTTTGCGGTATAAAAACCAAACTCGGTATAGAAATGCATGCTTCAGCCGTCATACTAACTAACGGCACATTCCTCAACGGTCTGCTACACTTCGGTCGGGCACAGATCCAAGGTGGACGAATAGCAGAACAAGCAAGCTACGGACTCACCGAACAATTGGTTCAATTAGGATTCAAATCCGATCGAATGAAGACTGGCACTCC
>ODAI011647407.1_pt1 | contig 19377 bp, 18 predicted proteins | sample 1539321 | NCBI WGS metagenome assembly ODAI01 (sample SAMN02144231, study PRJEB22623) | gut metagenome | biome: sheep rumen | host: Ovis aries | place: New Zealand
TGCACCTGCGAGTGGGTGATGCTCATGGCGGCTTGCGAGATCATGCCAGCCTCGTTGGCCCATTTGATGGACGGGATGATGTTGCGCACGTCGTTGAGGCCGCAGAAGATACGGGTGATGTCGACGCCTTGGGCTTTCTTCACCTTATACATCAATTGGCGCACGTCGGCGGGCACGGGGTTCATCCTCAATGCGTTGAGGGCGCGGTCGAGCATGTGGCACTCGATGCCGCCCTTGTGCAATGCTGCCGTGAAGGCACGCACTGACGGATTCGGGTTCTCGCCGTAAAGCAGGTTGACCTGCTCGGCTGCGCCGCCGTTGGTCTCAACGCGGTCGAAGCAGCCCATGTCAATGATCAAGGGGGCGATTTGCTCTAATTGGTCCTTTCGTGGCACATACTTGCCTGACGACTGCCACATGTCGCGGTAAACCAGGCTGAATTTTACTTCTTTCTTGCTCATATCTAGTGTTTTTTATACCTTAATTTATTTGGGGCTGCAAAGGTACGATTTTATTTGGATAGTTTTCCTTCTTGCAAGGCGAAGATTTCCTTTTGCCGTTCGATTTCAAGCAGCAGTTGCTCTTTGTCGGGAAGATAGGTCAGATATTTGGCGGCAAACAGTTGCTGATTGTCCTTTAGGATACTGTATCTTGCCAAATCTTTGCTGGTTTCGGCACAGAGCAACAAACCGATGGTCGGATTGTCGCCTTCAGTACATTTGAGTTCGTCGTACATCCGAATATACATGTCCATTTGGCCAATGTCTTGGTGTGTTATTTCTGTTGTCTTCAGGTCAACAAGGAGGAAGCATTTCAAAATGTAGTTGTAGAAAACCAAGTCGATGTAGTAATCTTTCAAATCCGTGCGAACGAGTTGCTGACGGCCCACAAAAGCGTAGCCTTTTCCCAATTCCATGATGAATTTTTGCAGGTGGTCGATGATGGCGGTCTCCAATTTTGTTTCGCTGAATGCCGTGTTTCGTGACAAACCGAGAAATTCCGCCACAATAGGGTTTTTGATGAAGGCGTTTTTATCTTTTTGGTAGTCGGCAGTCTTGGCCTTCATTTCGTCGATTACTTCATGCTTTAGCTCATCTGGAGTCTGTAGCAGACGATGATAATATTGGGAGTTGATGTTGCGGTCGAGGGTGCGGTAACTCCATTGTTGTGTTGCGGCCTCGTGCATGTACCAAAGGCGGGCTTTTTCGTCGTCAACACGAAGCAAGCGTTTGAAATGCGACCACGTCAGTTGGGCAGGCAGCGTCTGCCCGATTTTTATTAATAGGTCGGACGCAGTCTGGCCAATCAAGGCTGTAGATTGGCTCCACGCCGTGGAGCCAATCTGGCTTTCAGATTCGCTCCACACTGTGGAGCCAATTGGTAATTCTTTGAAACACAGATAAAATTGCCTGTAAAACTTTAATGTCGGAATGGAATAACCCTCACCGAATTCTGAAGTCAAAACCTCGGAAGCCAGTTTTATCACATAGGTGCCATAATCGGCTCGTTCTTTCCCCTGTTGCATTTGCTCCACAATGCGCCAGCCCAATAGCCAGTTACTGGCCACTTGCATCATGTTAACCGCACGATATGCCTGTGTTTTGGCTGTGCTTACAATCTGTTTGATGTCCTCTACGAAACTTGTTTCTTCGCTTGGGACTCGTTTTCTGTCGTTTGCCGTTAGTTCCATAGGCGCAAAATTACAAAAAAACACTTTGCAATGCTTGTCCAACCCAAAAAGTTGTATCTTTGCTGCCGTAGAATTGATTCTTTGATAATTAAAGGTTGCTCCCGTCACGGATTTAGGGATAAGAAAATGAGAAAAATGACTTTAGCATTTATGGCCGCAATGATGCTGATGACCATATCTGGTTGTAAACGCGATGTTTATGGAGATTTGTTCATTAAAAGAGCGCCTGTGACTTTTCGTGTGACGAATGAAAACGGCCAAGCGTTGTCTAATGTGAGCGTGAAAGCCGAAGAACGTGACGGTTTTGATGGAGACCTCATTATGAATGGGGTACGTTATACCTATACGGATGCCGAAGGTATGGCTACTATTTCGGATGCTGCCTGTTATGATCCATCCCTATTTGGAGGCCGCACTAATGGGTTCGTCTTTACGACCACAGGGTATGCCGTTTTCGACACCATCTTCAACACTTGGGAAGGTACTGTTGATATTGTTCTCCGCAGAGAATGATGCGAAACAAAGAAAAGCCAAAAAGAGGGCGCGGCATGAGCGTCGCGTCCTCTGTGTTTAGTCGGTTTTCTCCATCTTCTCCAAAATTGGAATCTGCTCCATCAAATCCTCCGATACAAATTCCCAGTATTTGCCTTTCAAACAGCGTATTTCTGTATAATCATTGAGCGTGGAAAGCCTCTGGAAACCCATTCAATGTTAGTTCTCAACCTCAAAACCTAAATACTTTTGAATATTGTTGTTTCTATTCTCTGAATTCCAATTGTCTTTGATGTCGCCTAAAACCTTGGCAATTTTTCTTTTGCCATAAAAACGAATGGTTTCTTTGATTTCGATTTCGTTACCGTATTCAAAAACCCTTTGGATAATCCATTCCGAATTGCGTTGCCAGTCAAGCGACTCAAAATCAGTGTCCCAAAACAAGGCTTTCCTGAATCTTGACTTGTCGGGTTGTGGTTGTTCAGAAAGGTGGCTCGTGGCAACATAAATCTCATAATTTGTTTGAATCTGATAGAAAAAACATTGATAATCAATTCCTAATGCTTTTTCGAGCTTAAGGGAGTTGTCAGGTGAAATCCTTCTGCGATTGGCAATGAAGTCGTTGATTCTTTGATAGGGTATCTCAGAACGTGATGCCAATTCACGTTGGGTGAGATGCGCTTTCGTCCTGATTCTGTCGAGCACTGCGCCGCAAGGTATGTGATGATATGTCAGATAGTTTTCGTACACGATGTTGCTTTTCGGCTGCAAAAATAATAAAAATAACCAAATTTGGTTACAATTTGAACAAAAAAATGTAGAGACGTGCCATGGCGCGTCTCTACAAATGTACAATTCAAATTAGAATAGGTTTTCCAAAATCTCGTCTTCCACCAAATTCGGCATCGTGACCTTCAGCTTAGGCTCAGCCTCCATGGCACGTTTGATGGCGAAGGTGGCGCCTTCGTTGCGGGCCCAGTTGCGGCGGGCGATGCCGTTGTTCACGTCCCAGTGCAACATGCTGTGGAGCCTGCGGTCGGCATCGGCGCTGCCGTCGAGGACCATGCCGAAGCCACCGTTGATGACTTCGCCCCAGCCCACGCCGCCACCGTTGTGGATACTCACCCAAGTGGCGCCACGGAAACCGTCGCCGATGACGTTTTGCACAGCCATGTCGGCTGTGAACGACGAACCGTCGTAAATGTTGGAGGTCTCGCGGAACGGGCTGTCGGTGCCAGAAACGTCGTGGTGGTCGCGACCAAGGACGACGGGTCCGCTCAGGCGACCGTCAGCAATGGCCTTGTTGAACTCGGCAGCGATCTTGGTGCGGCCTTCGCAGTCGGCGTAGAGGATGCGGGCTTGCGAACCCACCACGAGGTGGTTGGCCTGTGCGCCACGGATCCACTGGATGTTGTCGCGCATCTGCTGCTGGATTTCGGCAGGAGCCGTGGCAGCGATGGTCTCCAACACATGGCAGGCGATGGCGTCGGGGATGGCCAAGTCCTCGGGTTTGCCAGAGGCGCACACCCAGCGGAAAGGACCAAAGCCATAGTCGAAGCACATTGGGCCCATGATGTCCTGAACGTATGAAGGATAACGGAACGTGCCGTCGGCCTTCAGGATGTCGGCACCGGCGCGGCTGCTTTGCAGCAGGAAGGCGTTGCCGTAGTCGAAGAAGTACATGCCTTTGGCGGTCAGCTTGTTGATGGCGGCCACATGTCGGCGCAACGAGGCCTGCACCTTCTCCTTGAAAAGTTCAGGATTCTCGGCCATCATGGTCTTGGATTCCTCAAACGACTGGCCTACAGGATAGTAACCGCCAGCCCATGGGTTGTGGAGCGAGGTCTGGTCGGATCCGAGGTCGACGTGGATGTCGTGTTCGGCGGCATATTCCCATAGGTCAACCACGTTGCCTTGGTAGGCATAACTGCGGGCTTCCTTCATGGCGATGCTCGCATTGACGTGCTTGAACAGCTCCTCGATGTTGTCGTACACCTCATCGACCCAGCCTTGCTCGTAGCGTTTCTGCGTGGCAGCGGGGTTGATTTCGGCGGTGATGCTCACCACGCCGGCGATGTTGCCAGCCTTGGGCTGGGCGCCGCTCATGCCACCGAGGCCAGCCGTGACAAACAGTTTGCCAGCTGTTGCCGATGGGTTCGGGGACATCTTGTCCGCAGTTTGCAGACGGGACGTCTGCGAACCCAGTTTGCGGGCTGCATTCAAAACCGTGATGGTCGTGCCGTGAACGATGCCTTGTGGCCCAATATACATATAGGAGCCGGCGGTCATCTGTCCGTATTGCGTCACGCCGAGGGCGTTGTAGCGCTCCCAGTCGTCGGGTTTCGAGTAGTTCGGGATCATCATGCCGTTGGTGACCACCACGCGCGGCGCGTCTTTGTGAGACGGGAAGAGTCCCATTGGGTGACCGCTGTACATGGCCAAGGTTTGGTCTTCTTCCATGTTGGCGAGGTATTGCATCACGAGGCGGTATTGTGCCCAGTTTTGGAACACCGCGCCGTTGCCGCCGTAGGTAATCAGTTCGTGCGGATGTTGTGCCACGGCGGGATCGAGGTTGTTCTGGATCATCAGCATGATGGCTGCGGCCTGCTTGCATTTGGCCGGATATTCCTCAATCGGGCGAGCATACATCTTGTAGGACGGACGGAAACGGTACATGTAGATGCGTCCGTATTTTTCCAGTTCCTCGGCAAATTCAGGGGCCAAAATGGCGTGGAACTTGGCCGGGAAATAACGCAAAGCGTTGCGGATGGCGAGTTTCTTCTCGGCCTTCGTGAGGATGTCCTTGCGCTTGGGCGCATGGTTGATGGTGGTGTCGTATGGCTTCACTTCCGGCAGCTCGTCGGGGATGCCTGCCAGAATCTCTTTTTGGAAATCGTTGAGTGCGTTCATTTTATGATGATTTTACATAACTTCTCTTGAAGTTGCAAAGATACGAAAAAAACTCATTCCTAATGGAAAGAAGTAACAATAATCAGGCTTATTTTGCGTTCATCAATGTAAATTTCCTATTTTTGCAAATTATTTTCAAACCGCATGAGAAAACGAACCATCATACACACCCTGCTGCTCTTAGTGGCGCTTTCTGGCTCCTATTTAGCGAAAGCGCAAGCCCCTTGCGAGATTACATGCAGCTCCGAAATGCCCGTTTGCAGCGAAAGTTCGGTGACGCTCACCGCACCGGCCAACTACACATACTATCGGTGGTCTAACGGGAAAACGGCCAGCAGCATCACCGTAAAGCCTTTTCAAACAACGACATACGATGTCAAACTCTTCGACCAAGATTCTATCGAAGTTTGCAACCCTTCGATTACAGTGCAAGTAATGCCGCGTTTTCAAGTCAAGTTCCGCCAAGTGAAGCTCACCTGCAGCAACAACCGAGAGGAGAACGGACGCAACGCGCAAGTGATTGCCTCCGTCGATAGTATCGGTGCAGTGTATCAGCCGCCTTTTGTTTACCAATGGAATGTCAGTCCGTTGCACATCGCGCCCGGCGACGATTCGTGGGCCATCGGCCTCGACGCCTACCGATTCTACAAAATCAAGATCACCGATGGCCGCGGCTGCGCACAATGGGACAGCGTCAGTCTGAAGGCCTATCCCAATCCCGTTGTGGAAATCAGTTCAGACCCTGGCGACACGGTTTACCTACAAAACCCGCACGTCACCTATTCATTCGAGAATCTTTCGGCAGATACGTTGAGCATCAACAACTTCTATTGGATTCTGAACAGTGCCTACAACATCACCTCCACCGAGGAAACACCTCGCTTCACTTATGTGGAAACGGGCGACTACACCACCGAACTGAAGGTCTATAATCCGCAGAGTTGCGACACCTCTTATTTCAAGACCATCAAGGTGGAGCCTGTGAAGCTTAAAATCCCCAATGTGTTCACTCCCAACGGCGACGGCATCAACGACTATTTCATCATCTCGCCCGACAATGGAAGCGACTCAGGATCGGGAAATACACCAAGAAGCTCTTTCGACACGGAATACGAGTACCAGAACTACGAGCCTCTGAACCGTTTTTACGAATCCTCAGATCTCACCATTTTCAATCGTTGGGGACGAATCGTCTATCACTCAAAGGATTACAAAAACGATTGGGACGGTGGCAACCTGCCAGACGGCACCTATTTCTATGTCCTGAAATGCCACGGCCTGAAACAGGACGCCACATACCAAGGCTCGGTGGCCATAGTCAAAGCACACAGAAACTAGTCTTTTGAAAATGAAACATCTACTTATCCTTTCTCTTAGTGCATTGCTCTTACTCGCCGCTTGCAACGGCAGAAATGACAATGGCAAACTCTCCACCGATTTAGTGACCAACCCGAAATCGGCCTCGCAACCTTCCGGCAAAGAGCCCGCCATCACTTTCGACAAGACGGAACACAACTTCGGCACTTTGCTCCAAGGCGAGGTGGTGACCTATTCCTTCCACTTCACCAACACGGGCAGCGCACCCTTGCTCATCAGCAACGTGAACACCAGCTGCGGATGCACCGTGGCCGACTTCTCGCGCGAACCCATCAACCCAGGCAAGGACGGATACATCAAGGCAAGTTACAATAGCAAAGGGCACCATGGTCTCCAAACCCGCTCGCTCACAGTGGTGGCCAATACCAATCCCAGCCAAACCACACTCCGCCTAAAAGGAACCGTACAAACCCCTGATCAGTATTAGTTTGCAGTTGGGAGTTGAAATCTTGAAATCTTAAATCTTAAATCTTAAATCCAAGAATATGAACAACTTATTCATTCTTTTACAGGCCGAAGGCCAAGCACAACCCGGCTCATCATGGACGAGCCTTGTCTTCATTCTACTTCTCATCGTCGTTTTCTGGCTGTTCTTCATCCGTCCACAGTCGAAGAAAGCCAAAGAAGAGCAGAAGTTCCGCGATGGACTGCAAAAAGGCGACAAAGTGGTCACCATCGGCGGTTTCCACGGCAAAGTGACCGAAGTGAAGGACACCACCGTCATGATTTCGCTTGCTCCCAACATGGAAGTCGAAGTTGAAAAGACGGCTCTCGTCCAAAACGGCACCCGTGTGGGCCAAGCCTAAGCCATGAGCAAGAACAAGCGGCCCATCCTCACCTTTCTGGTGTTTCTTGTCCTTTCGACAGCATTGTGGCTGCTCATCAAACTGTCGAAAAACTACACCACGCAGACCGTGTTCCGCGTGGTTTTGAAGGATGTGCCCGCCGAGAGATGGATGGCATCACCAGAGCAAACAACAAAGCTTTCGATGGACATCGACGGCTTCCACATGCTGAAATACAGCATGATACGCGACGCGAAACGCAAGGTGTACATACCGTTGAGCGAGGTATCTTACCGCCTCGAAAACGGCAACACCTATTCATTCAGCAGCCAATATGTGGCCGAAAGAATTGCCAGCCTCCTCGACATCAACGCATCCGACATCACCATGAACGATGCCAAAATCTATTTCAACATGGAACCGCTGAAGTCGAAAGTGGTACCCGTACGACTGCGATCCGATATCAAGACACAGAGGCAATACGATGTGTATGGAATCCCCATCTTCGACCCTTCTTCCATCACCGTTTATGGCCCAGAGGAAATCATCGACACACTGAAATCGGTGCCTACCCTATTGCTCACCAAAAGCAATGTTGAAGAGAGCTTCACCGAAACTGTGGCATTGGACCTGAACGAAGGCAAGATCCAATCGAACACCACCGCCGTGAAAGTCAGCGTTGAAGTGGCAAAGTTCACCGAAACCGACATCCAAGTGCCCATCAGCACACCCGACAGCCTGAAACTGCGACTCTTCCCAGAGACAATGACCGTGAAATGCCTCGTAGCCATCAAAGACTACGCATCCATGGTGCCCGAAAATTTTCGCGCCGAACCCGACATGAAGCAACTCAAGGACCGACAACCTTTGCTGGACCTTCATCTCGTCTCTTGGCCGCAACATATCCAAGTGCTGGGAACCGCTCCCGAAAAAGCGGAATATATCATCGTGCAATGAAAAAAGTGGCCATCACCGGAAACATCGGCAGCGGCAAGTCGTGGGTTTGTGCGCTGTTCGAAAAACTCGACATCCCCGTTTTTTACAGCGACCCGGAAGCCAAACGGCTTTACTATCGTGACGATGTGCGTGAAGCCATGGAAAAACGCTTCGGGAAAGCGATTTATCTTTCCGACAACGAGATAAACAAGCAGCTTCTTTCCAGCCTCATCTTCAACGACAAAAAGGCCATGCGCGATGTGGAACGCATCCTCTACCCTGCCCTCAACGCCTGGTTCGACGTATGGGCCGAACAGCAAAACTCGCCTTATGTCCTTTATGAATCGGCCATCGTCTTAGAAAAACACCTTGCCTGTCGCTTTGATGCCCTCATCATGGTTTCGGCTTCAACAAAAACAAGATTACGCCGCGTCATGATCCGCGACAACTGCAGCGAGGCAAGCGTACGCGAGCGCATGAAAAAGCAATGGTCCGACAAAAAGAAATGCGCCTTGGCCGATTTTGTCATCCATCACGACCATGACGATGACAACGAAGCCCTCATGCAGCAGGTCATGCAGATACACGACGCACTGACGAGGGCTTCTGTTTCAAACCTCTGATTTCCTTTCAGTTAGCAACCGAAAACCTTTTTCAGTTGTTCCACCAAGTCAAGCTTCTCCCAACCGAAGAATTCCACGTTTTTGTAAACCTTGCCGACTTCGCGGAAGGTGTCCTTGTCTTCGTAGAACACTTCCACTTTACGCGTTTCGGGCTTGCGACCGAAGTGGCCGTAGGAGGCCGTTTCCTCGAAAATTGGGTTGGTGAGGCCGAAACGCTTCACGATGAAGTAAGGCCTTAAATCAACCAATTCCTTGACTTTCAATGCAATCTCCGCATCGCTCATCTTGACGTGCGAGGTGCCTTCAGTATTGACGTAGAAACCCACTGGCTCGGCTTTGCCGATGGCGTAGGCTATCTGCACCAGGGCTTGGTCGCAAACGCCAGCAGCCACGAGGTTCTTGGCAATATGACGAGCGGCGTAGGCCGCCGAACGATCGACTTTCGAGCTGTCCTTGCCCGAGAATGCGCCGCCGCCATGGGCACCGCGACCGCCGTAGGTATCGACGATAATCTTGCGGCCCGTCAAGCCCGAGTCGCCGTGAGGTCCGCCTATGACGAACTTGCCCGTCGGGTTCACATAAAGCTTCATGTCGTCGCCAAAGAGTTTCTTTAGGCGGGCGGGAAGTTGCTTCTTCACCCTCGGAATGAGGATGTTGCGCACGTCGTCCTCGATTTTTTTCAGCATGATGTCGTCTTTGTCAAACTCGTCGTGTTGCGTGCTGATGACGATGGTGTCGATGCGCAGCGGTTTCCATCCCTCGGCGTATTCCACCGTCACCTGCGACTTGGCATCAGGGCGGAGATACTTCATCTGTCGGCCTTCGCGACGGATGGCGGACAATTCGTGCAGGAGGCGGTGCGAAAGGTCGATGGTCAGCGGCATGTAGTTCTCGGTCTCCTTGCAGGCAAAACCGAACATCATGCCTTGGTCGCCGGCGCCTTGGTTTTCGTCGGCTTCGCGTTTCACGCCTTGGAAAATGTCGTTCGACTGGCCATGCAAAGCCGACAACACGCCACACGACTGTGCGTCGAACTGATACTCCGACTTGTTGTAGCCGATGCGGTCGATGACGCGGCGCGTGATGTCCTGAATCTCGACGTAGGCGTTGGTGCGGATTTCGCCCGCCACCACGACGAGGCCGGTGGTAACTAAAGTTTCACATGCCACCTTCGAGGTGGGGTCGTAACGAAGAATCTCGTCCAAAACGGCATCCGAAATCTGGTCGCATACCTTGTCGGGATGACCTTCGGAAACGGATTCTGAAGTGAAATAATAACCCATAACAAATTGTTTATTAGTTAGTTAATAATAAATTTGTGTGGGAAGTCCGAAATGAAAGGGAAGGAAAAAGCATTGTTTTAGCATTTTTTCTTGTGGTTGCAATCAAATCAAATCTTTCCACGATAGAGGCTGCAAATGTACGAATAATTTTTTGACGCGGCACGCCGCGTCAAAAAATTATTTCGTCAGCTTCTGGAACGCCTCCTCAATGCTCAAGTCCTCCTTCTGCAAGGTCTTGATGATAAGGCCGCGTTCCACCGACCAGCGCATCAGGTTGGCGCGGATGTCGGCATCACCCTGTGGCTCGATAATCCAATGGTTGGCCTTCACTTGCTGCACCTTGCTCACCATTGGGATGCCCTGCAAGAGGTCTTCGCTCACCTCGCTTTCAAACTCCACGACGACCACGTTGCTGGCCGCGTTCTCCTGTTTCAGGTTTTCGATCTTGTCGTCGGCCACCACCACGCCTTTGTTGATGATGATGGCCCGCTCGCAAATGGCTTCCACCTCCTGCATGATGTGGGTGCTGAGCAGCACGGTCTTCTCCTTGCCGAGGCTGCTGATGAGGTTGCGGATGTCGATGAGTTGGTTGGGGTCGAGGCCGGAGGTGGGTTCGTCGAGGATGAGCACCTGCGGGTCGTGCATCATGGCTTGGGCCAGGCCCACGCGCTGGCGGTAGCCCTTCGAGAGGGCTCCGATTTTCTTGTGCGCCTCTATGCCGAGGCCCGTCTCGTCAATCATCGCCTCGATGCGCTTGTGGGCGGCTTCGCCTTTCAGCTGGTGCACGCCGGCCACGAACTCAAGATATTCGCGGACGTACATGTCCAAGTAGAGCGGGTTGTGCTCGGGCAGGTAGCCCACGATGCGCTTGACGGCCATCGGGTCGTCCATGACGTCGTGGCCTTCCACGCTCACCGTACCCGAGGTGGGCGGGATGAAACAGGTGATGATTTTCATCAGTGTCGATTTGCCCGCGCCGTTGGGCCCGAGCAGGCCGACGATACCTTTATTAATATAGAGCGTTACATCATTGAGGGCGAGTTGCTCGCCGTATTGCTTGGTGATATGGTTGATTTCGATGGACATTGACTTGAATTTTGGCGCAAAGGTACACAATTTAGAGAAAACCGCAAAACCCATTTTGTGAATTGAATAATAGTTATTATCTTTGCGACAATAAACGGAAGCGTTTTTGTAAACTTGATAAAATAATGAAAATAATTATCGTAAATCAAAAAATATACATTGATATTCATTGCCGATTCAAAAATTACCGTATATTTGCAGCCGAAAAGTATCTGATTCCTGATGAAAAAGACAAGTCATACAAGGTCATGCGGATTGCTAAAGCGTTCTCTGAATATTTGGGCAAAGTGCGGTATTGTGCTCTTCGGAGGCCTATGGTGGCTTGGCAAGAACAAGTTCATCCAAACCTTATCCCCGCAATGGAAGCGCTTGCCGCTTGCGGGGACGCGACACAACACACATGGCGGCGGCCAAGCGAGCCGCCCCTGCGCCGCAAGGCCATGCACCATGCAGCACGGGAAGCGCAAAATGGCCAAAACAACAAGAAGTAGAAACAAACAAAATCGATAGAATAATGAAGAATCTTTTTAGAAAATCCATGTTCGTCCTGTCTTTCTTGGGACTTTTCACTTTTGGCGCGCCGAAGCAGGCGAAGGCGGAACCTCCAAAGGAGTATCCTGGTACAGCTACTATCTGTTGTCCCGATGGTAGTTGTAGATATGTCTTTTGTGACAGCGAAGAGACATATTGGGCAACGTATGCTTTCAATTGCCCTGAAAACCTGATAGCTTTGGATTGATGAACGCTTTAGGATAATACGCTGAACTTTTTTTGAAGAGGATGTGCCCGTTTTTGGACACACCCTCTTCAATCTTTCCCAAACATAGAACACAAGAAGTTAACTTTTTTGATTTTGAAAATCACTTAAAAATGAAGACAAATAAAATTCGAAAAACGATATTGGGACTAATGCTGTTATGGTTATGTTTTCCTATATTTTCCCAAGAAAGCAACAATTACGAAGTTCTAGATAAAGCAAAACTGATGGTTAATTACAAACTCACATGGCGGAACGACAGCACGACACCCAAAATTGGCAAACAGGAGAACATGATTTTACTTATTGGCAATGAAACTAGTAGTTTTCAGAGCTTGGGCTACTATCGGTACAGAGAGTTCCAAATGTCGAATCACGATGCCAGTGCCATAGAGTACGAAAGGATGGTGCAAGAAACAACATCCAATATTAGTTATCGCATCTATAAGAATCACCCAAAAGGTCGAATTACAGTTATGGAGTATGTACCTTTCACAGGCTATTTCGAATATGCAGAAGACATCCCCAATTTCAATTGGGAAATCTTGGAAGACACCATGCGCATTGAGGGTTATTTGGCGCAAAAGGCCGTATGCGAATATGGCGGACGCACTTGGGAAGCATGGTTCACCGAGGAATTGCCCTTCAATGACGGGCCTTACAAGTTTTGCGGATTGCCTGGGCTTATCCTCAATATGATTGATGCACGGCGAGACTACCGTTTCTTTTTCCAATCCATCGAAGTGCCAGAGGAGGGGACCACCATCAAATGGGAGAACAAGGAAACGGTGAAAACGACGAAAAAAGGCTTGTTCAAGGTGATAGACCAGAGCGCCGAAAGCGTGATGCGCAATTTCGACGAGCGGACAAGCACCGAAGCGCAGAAAAACATCTATTACGGGATGAAGGCCAATAACAACCCCATCGAACTCGACAGGAAATGAAAAAAAACGCCCCAAAAGATTGCAACTCAGGAAAAAGTTAGTATCTTTGCCACGAAAGGCTTTGTTGGGAAGCCAATGAGGGGAAAAATGAACGGATTACAAAACCAAAATGACATAGCAAATGAACAAAAACAGCCATCGCAAAAAAAGGCTGCTCAGCACCCTCTACGCCATTGTCGGCATCTATGTAGTCGTAATGTATCTTTTGTGCGCTTTCCGTGGCGAACAGCGGTCGTATAGTATAATGATGAACCTGTCGCTCGCTTTTGGCCTATTCTCTGGCATTGCCTTCGTTGAGGCTGACAGGGCAAAACGCTGGATTGTGCCTGTGCTGTTGGGGACGCTGTGGGTCGCCGGAGTTGTCGTTGAAGGCGTATTGAGGGAAAACTATTTTCGCAGGGATTTTTCTTTTCTTCTTTTATTCTTCGTGCCTTTCCTTGCAGTTTGGGCGCTTTCAAGAATCAAGAAAGGCCGAAATGTCATCAAATCCTTTGTTGGTGCGGTGTTTGCCCTGTCATCGCTTGGATTCTTGCCAGGCCGTGGAAAGCTGGAGCCGCTGTACGACATTTTGTTTGTGGCACTTCCCATGATAACCTTCGCGATTGTGGCGCAAAACCAGAGCAAGCCCCAGCGTTGGGTTTCGTTGCTTGTCTTTTTGGCTGTCTATTCCTACACGCTCATCGCTAATCTCTACATCAATTTGGCCATGTTCGTTATTGTGGCCGTCGCTTTGATGCTGGTGATGGGCATATTGTCCGCCTCGTGGAACTGCAAGACCAAGAATGCTGTCTTCGTCGTTTCGGCCTGCTTGATGGCGGTCATTGCCGTGATGGCCATTCCAACATGGGGAAGCTATGCCCTACAGCGCTATGTTTATTCCGAACACGCCATTCCCGTTGGCAAGCCATTGGAATTGGAGAACGCCTTCATCGCGCCCGACAACGACACCGTCCCGTTGGAGTCGCTTCGGGGCAAGACCGTCGTCCTTTATTTCTGGTCGGCATCGTGCGGCACCTGCCACGTCATGATGCCGGAATACTCGGCCTTTGCCGAATCCTACGCCGACGATCCCGACAAGGTATTCTACGCGGTCTTCTTGAAGAGCAAAAACGAAAACGACTCGAAACATTACGAGGAAATAACAAGGGAAGACTATGCTTTCCACTGGCTCATGGCTCTTGAAGCCAAGGAAGTGATGAAGAAATTGGAATTCAACACTTTCCCGCATCTCACCATCATCTCCCCTGACGGGACGGTGGCCTACAACGGCAATGCCGATTTTAATCGGACGAATGTCTATAGTCCACGAAGATACCTGAAGCGTTGAAAAAGCAATGCAATTAAAAAAATAGTTCTATATTTGCAACGTTAATCACGAAACAATTGCACAATGAAAACAAGACTCCTATTACTAATTGTGGCTTTGGCCTTTGCTTTGCCGATGCGGGCACAGGACGAGGACACGCTTTGCCAAGCTCGTCTGATGGTGATGTACGAACTCACATACCGTGAGGACACCAACCACATGGACCGCGCCAACAAAGAGCGGATGATGCTGCTCATTGGCGATGAAATCAGCTTCTTCCAAAGTTATAATGCGTATAGGAGTGGTAAGAAGATAAAGGAAATGGTGAATAAAGGCATAAGGGAGTTTCATGTGCAGCAGGAGGACATGTCCCGTTACACGTACAGGGTATTCAAGAACCACCCCACGGGCAAAGTCACCATGATAGAGCATGTGCTGATGACGGGGACGTTTCTTTACGAGGAAAACTACCCCTGCATGAATTGGGAATACACCGAAGACACCGCCACCATCAACGGCTATTTCACACAAAAGGCCGTTTGCGACTATGGCGGTCGCACTTGGGAGGCTTGGTTTGCCCCTGAGTTGCCTTACAATGACGGGCCATATATGTTCTGTGGCTTGCCTGGGCTTATCGTGCAGATTGCCGACACGCAAGACCATTACCGTTTCGAGATGGTCTCGGCGGAAATCCCAGAAGACATGTTCATCGAATGGGAAAACCTGGATTATGTGAGAACCACCAAGAAGGCGTTTTTCAAGGTCTATGACGATTTCTTGGCCAACATTGTGGAGAACGCTGCACCCTACATTCAATCCGCCAACGGGACGGATGACACTTCAAAGAAGCTGTATTATTACGGAGTCACGAAGAACAACCCCATCGAACTCGACAGGAAATGAAACCGCGTTGGCTGCATATCGCCTTGATGTTGCTGCTCGGCAATGCACTGCCGGCGCAAACCGTGCTCACGGGCTTGGTGAAGGACACAGAAGGCGTGACCTTGCCCAATATCAAGTTGTTGGCTTACAAGGCGGGCAGCCGTGTCATCGTAGCATACGCGGGTTCGGACAACGATGGTCGCTACAGCCTCACCGTCAATGCCGAGGCCGACAGCCTCGATGTGGCCACCTCGTCGCTCTTTTTCGAGAAGCAGACCAAACGCATCGCCAACCGCAGCCAGACGGTGGATTTCACGCTTCGCGAAGAGGTGCAGGAACTGAAAGGCGTCACCGTGCGCGCCCGCAGCATCGAACAGAAAGGCGACACGCTGGAATACATCGTCGGTTCTTTCGTGCAGAAACAAGACAAAAGCATTGAGGACGTGCTGAAGCGGATGCCCGGCATCGAGGTGGCCGACGACGGCAAAATCACCTACCAAGGCCTGCCCATCCAGAAGTTCTACGTCGAAGGCATGGACCTGATGGGCGGTAGCTACGCCGCCGTCAGCAAGAACCTGCCGCACCAGTCGGTGTCGTCGGTCGAGGTGTACGAGAACCACCAGCCCATCAAGATGCTCGAAGACCGCGTCAGCTCCGAGCAGGCCTCCATCAACATCAAGTTGGCCAAGGACGTGGCCCTCACCGGCACGGCCAAGGTGGGCTTGGGCGCGTGGCCCTTCCTTTGGAACGCGAACCTCACGCCCATGCTCTTCTCCGGCAAGGTGCAGATGTTGGCCGCCTACCGCACCAACAACACGGGCGACGACCTGACAATGTACACACGGATGCTCACCATGCAGCAATTGCAAGGCGAGCGGCCAGCCAAGTTGGGCAATGAATTGGGCATCAAGCAGGCCAGTATGCCGTTGTTCAACACGAACCGTTATTTGGACAACCACACGCACCTTATCAATTTGAACACGCTGTTTCCCGTTAGCGAAAACACCACCTTGCGCGTCAATCTCTATTATCTCAACGACTTGCGCAAACAGTCGGTCGGCCAAAGCAACACCATTTACCTCGCCGCCGACACTTTGGCCTACACCGAGCAAATCGACAACCGCCTGCGCGACAACCAACTCTTTGGCACCATCACGCTCAACCGCAACGACAAGGCCTATTATTTGGACGACAAACTCAACTTCTCCAAGGCTTGGGACAACGCCCTCGGCCTCGACGTGAACAACGGCCTGCCCGTCAGCCAAACGCTGAAAACGCCCTCCCTTTCGGTCGCCAACGACTTGCGCCTCATCATCCCCGTTGGGAAGCGCCTGTTGGACTTCACTTCCTACATCGGCTATGGCCAAACGCCCCACCGCCTCGAAGTGGAGCCAGGACAATTCGCCAACCTGCTCAACGACAGTCTCCCATATTCCAAGACCACCCAACAACTCACCACCCGACAATACTTCGCCGACCATGCCGTTAGTGCCATCTTCACGGCGGGCCGGTTCACCATCCGTCCCAAGGCAGGCTTCCTTTTCGTGCAGCGGCACATCGCCTCGCAACTGACCTTAAGCGACGGCGAAGCCGACTGGCAAAGCGCAATGGCCCCCGATGCACAAGTGCGGCGGCGCAACGTGAAGCCCTACCTCACCGCAGAGGTCGAATACAAGCGCAACCGCTTCAGTGCCGGCATGGACTTGCCTTTGGCCCTGCAATCCGTCACGGTGCAGAGCGAATCCGACGGCGACCAACTGACCAAGTTGCTGTTCAATCCAAGCCTTTGGAGCCGCCTCAAGCTCGGCAACTTCTGGACCCTCAACGCCTCGGCCCGCTTGAGCCACAGCATCGAGAACTACGACACTTGGATGGACGGCTACCTCCTCACCGACTACCAGGACTTGGTGTTGCGCAAGGCACCGCTCTCGTTGTCAAGAACCGTTTCGGGCAGCCTCGGAGTGCAATTCAAGGAGCCGTTCATTTCCCTCAACGCCGACTTGCGCTACGGCATCGGCCACACGCACAGCGAAAACATGTACCGCTACGAAATAGTGGAGGGCGGCCTCAGCACCTTGCAAGTCATTTCGATGCCCAACAACCGTTTCTACCAAACCCTGAACGGCAGCGTGAAGAAATACTTTTCTCCCATCCGAACCAGTATCGGACTGAAAGGCAACCTTTTAGACTCGCGTGGCGTTTCGTTGGTCAATGGCAATTTGATGAAAACACATTCGCTGTCCTATAGTCTTTCGCCTTCATTAATGATTAAGGTGACGGATTGGCTCAATGTGGATTATTCGCTGAATTACAACAGACTCTACTCGTTCATCGACGACCAGAAACGCAGCGAGATCACCTATTGGCGGCATTTCGGCAAGGCTTTCGCCTTCCTGAAACGTAACCAGACCGTGAGCCTTACGGCGGAATACTATCGCCACCAAGGGCAAAACTATGTGTTTGTGGATGCCAGCTACGAGTTTTCCATCAAGCAGCCCAAGCTCGACTTCGAGGTGCGCTGGAACAACATTTTCAACAGCAAGCGGTACGTTTCCTATTATTCGGGAGCCTTCTCGGTGCAGGAAACCATCTATACCCTCCGCCCGATGGAGGTTTTGGCCTCGGTGAGGTTCAGGTTTTGAAGAGTCTCGCGTCCCGGAGTCTCGTGTCTTGCGTCAAAAAAAATCAATTAATGTATTGTTGGTATTCAAAAAATCCGTACTTTTGCGGCCTCGTTCATTCATCCAAAACTGTCTTTGGTTTGTTCTAACGCATTGATTTTCGGGCGAAAGGGAATTAATGCAAAAAAAAGTTGGAGCGAATCGGAGAAAGATGTAATTTTGCACGCCCTTAAAAAAGGTGGTAATTTATTGAAATTGGATAAAACAACAAACAACAAAAAATGGATTACTTAAGTTACAAAACAGTAAGCGTCAGCAAGGAAAACGCCAACAAGAAATGGTACGTCGTGGACGCTGAAGGTCAAATCCTGGGCCGTTTGGCCTCACAGGTTGCCCAGATTCTGCGGGGCAAAAAGAAGGCATGCTTTACTCCCCACAGCGATTGTGGTGACAATGTCATCATCATCAATGCAGAAAAGATCGTCCTGACTGGCAACAAGATGGACCAGAAGTATTACATGCGATACACCGGCTATCCTGGCGGCCAGCGCATCCGCACCGTCAAGGAGCAGCTGCAGCGCAAGCCCACTTTCGTTCTCGAGCACGCCATCAAGGGCATGCTTCCCAAGAACAGGCTTGGCAACGCCATTTTCAAGAACCTTTACGTTTATGAAGGTCCCAACCACAAGCACGAGGCACAACAGCCTATCGAACTCAAGATCAACACAATTAAGAATAAAGACTAATCATGGAAGTTATCAACGCTTTAGGTAGAAGAAAGACTGCCGTTGCCCGTATTTATATGAAGGCTGGCAGTGGCAACATTACGGTAAACAAGCGCGACTACAAGGAGTACTTCCCGACGAGCATCCTCCACTATGTGGTTGAACAGCCTATGATGCTGACCGAGACCCTCGGCCAATACGACATCAAGGTCAATCTCGATGGTGGCGGCATCAACGGCCAGGCCGAGGCACTGCGTCTCGCCATCAGCCGCGCCCTCTGCGAAATCAACCCCGAGTATCGTCCCACCCTGAAGGCGAAAGGTTTAATGCGCCGCGACCCGCGTATGGTCGAGCGTAAGAAACCCGGTCAGCCCGGTGCCCGTAAGAAGTTCCAATTCAGCAAACGTTAAGCCCTCAGAAGCAAAGCGATTTTGTTTAGTATCCAAATTGCTGAGATTCTCAAAGTCAAGACTACTCAGCGATTGTATTCAGTGAATGTAAACATCAAAAAAGAAAACACATGACAAAAGTAACATTTGAAGAACTGTTGGATGCCGGTTGTCATTTCGGCCATCTCAAGAGAAAATGGAACCCGAACATGGCTCCCTATATTTTCATGGAGCGCAACGGAATCCACATCATAGACCTTTACAAGACCCAAGCCAAGATAGACGAGGCCGCCAACGCACTCTGCCAATTGGCCAAGTCAAACAAGAAAGTGCTCTTCGTCGCCACCAAGAAGCAGGCCAAAGACGTGGTCGCCGACCTCGCCAAGAAAGTGGGCATGCCTTATGTGACCGAGCGCTGGCCTGGTGGTATGCTCACCAACTTCGCCACCATCCGCAAGGCCGTCAAGAAGATGACTGGCAGCGACAAGAAGATGACCAGCGACGCCTACAAGAGCCTCTCGAAGCGCGAGAAGCTGCAAATCGAGCGCGAGCGTGAAAAGCTCGAGAAGAA
>ODAI010398345.1_pt1 | contig 19375 bp, 22 predicted proteins | sample 1539321 | NCBI WGS metagenome assembly ODAI01 (sample SAMN02144231, study PRJEB22623) | gut metagenome | biome: sheep rumen | host: Ovis aries | place: New Zealand
ACTTGGAAAAGTCAACTTCTTCAACAGTTATGCCTGTGTTCTTGGTAATCCAATCCGCTATCAAGTGCCTATGGCAGAAATCACCTGGCTTTTCGTAGCATAGCATTACGGCATTGTCCCCAAAATCTTCAATAACCTTTTCTGGATTCAGCTTTGAAAGCACAGTCTCATTGTACTTTTCAATGTACCAGTCATTGGAGAGGTGCTTGTTCTTCCATTCCCAAAACCAATCTTTCCTTGGGGCAAGGTCTGGATAGAAGAAAACGCCAGGTTCGTCATAGAAGAACTTTGGAGCATAACCTGCAACACATACGAGTTTCAACCCCATTTCCTTAAGTTGCTTGACCTTTGCGAAATAGGATGTATAGAGTTTCACTGTTCGCCTTTCCAATTCTTGTCAATGACTGAAATGTGGCTAATTGGAATCCCATCGGCGTTGTTTTCCTTGAGATACTGCTCCCAGAGTTTCACAGCTTCCATGCAAGTCTTGGTGTCATATTCCAAAACCCGCTCTTCCTTGTTCTCGTCCTTGTATTTGAATTCAACTTTCGCCATTTCACTCGTCCCTATACAGCTTGAACTTCTTGCTTATCTTGAATGCGTCCTCGTCTTGAAGTGGCTTGAACCACGCCCCAATCGTGGTAGTGCCATCTTCGTTCTCAGGAGTCAGGTCAGTAAGGCACTTGTCGTTGATATAGCCCCAATCAACGCCCTCAACCAATCCAAGTTCCTGCACGACGGGTTCAATCTTCGTCTTCAAGTTGTTCAAGTTCCTGGCTTCGCAAATCGTCTTCGTGAAGATGTCGTTCACGTAACCTTCCCAAATGTCCTTTGAGATCTCCAACGTCACCGTAACAGAATGCCTTGGATTCTCCCTCAACGTGGTGAAGGTGGTCTCCCCCTTGTCATAAGCCTCCTTTGACATCTTGAACAGTTCAGGGTGCTTGTAAAGAGCGGGTCCAGACTTCCCATTGCCATAGTTCTCCCATGCTGGCAGCGTCATGAACTCGTTGTCAATTACGATTGATGCTTTCATCAGATTCGTCCAGTAAGCCTCAGACAAATGTGCCAGCATCGCACCCATCTTCCCAGGCTTCAAGTGGAGGTCTTTTCGTATTACAAATACACGTCTCATCTTTTAAACTTTCTGCAAATTTCTTCAGATTTCTTGTCATCCAATCAAAATTCAGGCATATATTACAGTAGGAGTTGATATAAATATTTTTCTTCTTTGTTTGTCCCATGCGAGTGCATGGGACTTTTTCACATCCTGTCAAGTTCCTCGCCGGTAACTTCCTTGCACTGACCCAACGCTCGTGCGCGTTCCATCATCAAAACATCATGCGCCATCTTGTTGGCTTCATCTACGGGGTCTTCAACTTTCCTTGTTCCACACAACACATCAATCGGTGTGGAAATGTGGAGTCCCTTCAATCCTCTGTTCTTCTTCTTCTCCCATTCAACAACCCTGTCCAACGCATCAACATAACTTGCAGAATCACCAATGGACTTGTCAATTACGGTCAATAACTCAAAGTCAATCTTCTTTTCCATGACAGTTCCTTATTCAAATTGGTTGTCCCATCCCCTTTGCCACGAGGAATCTACCGGGTTAGAGCCGGTCGTGTTATTAGGCATTGCACCATGGGACAATTGAAATCACATTAGAAATTATACATCGTTTTGTCATAGGTCTTCTTCGCTAATACAAAGTCCATCATCAAATTCGCATTTCCCCTCTATGAAATCATGGTACTGCTTATGTATGAAATATATTTTCTTCTCAGGATGTTGTTCAACCACCAATCGCATTTTCTCCCTGTCAGTATCGGGATAACCACCTTTCACCTCAATGTAAATGTCCCTATCTGGAATATACAAATCAGGAATATAGTTGTGCCAATAGTCCTTGAAATACTTTATCGGAGCGGCTTTAACCCACAAGATGCCAAGTTCATTCAACCTCAATGCCACATTCTCCTCCCAATGACCGCGAACAGAGAATTCCTTCCCCTCTATGTTCTTGACCTTATACCACTTCACCTTCACATGCTCCTTGTTCAGATACTGATTCATCACCTGTTCAGCACGTTTAGCGGAAATCTTCTGACGAGTTTCTAATGTGTGCTTGTGAGACACAACTGATATATGTATTTCTCCCCTTGCATATTTTTCAGAGAATTTTCTTCCTTGTCTCTTGTGCATTTCATCATGTTCCGCCTTATTTGGATGATTAGGGCAATTAACCATATGTCCACCAGCTTGCCGACCTGTATCAAATTCCTTGCCACAATATCTACAAATGTATTTCCCATCAGTGACAATACATCCACTACGTACAACACCGTGGACAGTTGTTAGATGTTCTTTTAATTTAGACCTGGTTTCAAATATCTGTCCGCATTTAACGCATTTCCATGTTCCATATGGTGCTTGAGCATGAACTTTACCCTCAGCCCTCAACTTGTCAAGATGCGCCTTTACTTTCGGATTATTTGCACCTCTATTTTTGGATGCAATGTATTCAATTTTACATTCCCTTGAACAAAAACGTCCTGTGCCATATGAACCATCATGTTCTTTGTTGCATTTAGGATTTTCACATTGTTTAAGAACCACCTTGTCCGGTATTCTCATGTGTTTCCTTTTTTCATGAATGTATTTGGCACATTCATTTGAGCAGTACTTCTAATTTTTATGAGTTGGTGTGAACTCTTTTGCACACCACGGATTTTGGCATGTTTTTGTTTCCATAGTTTTACCTTTTTGTTAATGAAGTCACGGTCATGACTTCAATATTATTTACTATAATTATACTAAAAATCGACCACAGCTATGGAACTATGGTCGATTGTCCCAATATAGGTGACCGCCTACATTGGAAATTTTGCCCCGACCCGATTTGCACGGATACCTTCTGGGTTAGAGCCAGACTTGCTGCTATTACAATTACAGGGCATTGAAATCGTCACATTCAATTATACAAAAATTGGTTGGCTCTTTCTAATGAACCAACCAATCAAGAAGCCATGTCAATGCTGTCTGTGTCCACTTGGTAAATTGGAACTGTTTTTCTTCCAGAACCCATGTTGTTGACCGCTATAACTGAACTTGAAGGTATTTTGTTCACCTCCTCTATGTATTTCTGCAGGCTGCCATGAAGTCCGATTGAGGTTTCCTTTATCTCGGTGAACGTCTTTGGAGAAAGGGAATCTCCTCTTATGAGGGCGAGTTTCAGATCCCTTTCCTGTCTTGGAAGTTTTGATATTCTGTTCTCCGCCTCCTGCTTCAAGTCATTCACCCTATCTCCAATTTCTTTCAAGTCCTGCTCGGAAACCAAATGGGGTGCATCAACCAATCTTGCAAGCAACCGCTCATACGCATACTCTTCGTTCCTTATCTTTTCCTTTGCCGCGTTCTCAATTTCAAGTTGTTTAATCCTCTCCTTTCTGGCAGCAGCCTCCTTGAGCCGCTGCTGCGCCTCCTCCGCCTCCTTCTTCTGCTGTTCCTCCCGTTTCTTGAGTTCATCCATTCTCCTCTTTTCCTTCTCCTGTCGTTTCTGTTCGGGAGACTTATTATCCAAAACTGGAGTTTCACCAAGTAACGACATCCTTACTGGTGATTCCGAATCTTCGGCGTTGGAATGTTTCTTGTATATAGCCCAAAAACTGCGGTAGAAATCAACTAATTCACTGAGATATGTTTTGTCTCCTGTATATTTTGCCTCGTATTCGGCGTTATCTATCTCTTCACTTAATTCAAGGAGCCACTTCTTTCTACTCTGGGAGTTGCCCATGTTGTCAAATCTGTTCAATACCCCTTCCAATGTCTTCAGAAATTTCGTTTTCTCCTTTGGAGTCTTCAACCCCATGTTTTTTCTCATGTCGTCAAGAGATTCTATATCTTCATCGGTTATTCCAGGTGTAGTATAATCAATTATCCTTATATTAGCATTTGGGAATCTTATGTGTTCAAACAGGAAGGATGCCACTGCATCCTGATCGAATATGTCAACAAGAAGATCAAGTGTATTGTCCAGGTTTTCAAGATCTTGTCCCTGTATCTCATATCCATCGGAGTTTATCAATGTGAATAACTTCATGGCCTTCCTCCAATTTGGCACAAAGGAATAGTAGAGATACTCAAGAAAACTTCTTGATATGGCAGCTGGCAATGCCGTGTCGTGCCCGAGCTAAAATGTCTGCCATAATTGTTCATCCATTTTGTACCTATTCCTCAACAGAAGCGCTGCCAAATAAACAAGTGGTCCCATGTTCTTAAGTCCGGTGGTGACGTTGCCTATATCACGAAAAGGCCAGATTCCAGTGTTAAAAAGATAATCAACGAGGTTCGCCGCCAGCGACATTGGTCCCAAAATGGAGGGCTTCGTCAACCTTGATATGGCATCCGTCTACTATTCAAACCGCATCATTCGCCAAAAAGATATTCCAAACAAACCACGTTTTTTGTCCAAAATGGACTTACCTATCTTTGTTCCCTTTTTTAGTTCCTTTACATGAGCTTTAACCTCCTCGTCTATTTCATCTCGACTTTTCTTGGGGGTGGTCAACTCTGGTTTTTCCTCTTTCTGACGAAAAGGATCCTTCACAAAGTCAGCAGCATATTGAAAACCTTTTAAAACGGCACTTTCCCTTGGTGGCTCCAAGTCTCTCCACAGAACTGCAATTTTTCCAGAGGATAAGTTGTTTGCTTCCATCTATTTTTGACGTTCTAAGAAGCCCTTTGACTGCCAATGTTTATCCACCAGTTGAAAATAGTCAGCATTCAACAATTCTTCATCCTGACCAGCCTGCCACCGCGCATCCTGTGTGTGAAACGCATTACCAAAATCATAGGTTCCAGCCAATTCATACCTATCATTAGACAAATCTTTAGAAAACTCAGCTATAAACTAACTATTTAATTTACACGTTGCTGGGAAATAATCTTTAGTTCCGTGACCTCCATACTGAACATCTCTCCACCAAAATTTGGCAGATTCGCCACTAGTAATGTCATTGTCTCCAATCATATGAGTATCGTGCAAGGTATACGTCGGATCAGTCATACGACTTTGCATCTCATCAATAATATTTTCCATTAGTTTACTGGCAAGTGTAGCCCTGGCTATTTCAAAAGCATATGGGTCATAAGTGCGCGTGTCGCCGCTTTCGCCCAAAGTAAATGTCATTATCTCCTTTATTGGTTTTCCCAGAAAATATGGTTTATTTAAAATAACATCTCCATTCAGGTCAAAAACATTTAACCTTGATTTCAAATCATCCTGTGTCAAAAACAAACCTGGATTCCAACCGATTTTTGGATTCCACACATACTTTATACCTTCAAACCTCTTTTTCCTCGCTTCTTTAAGTTTTTCGATATAGGCGTTTATTTCCCTTTGTCTGGGCCATAGCCAATTACCCATCTTTAACTCTATTGACTAACGCATCGCCCATTTATAATATTCAATCGCTCTATACTTATAAGATTCACTTTTCTTCACAAAGTTATAAAAACGGGGATACATGTCTGACTATTCTTCTTTCTAAAGATCCTAAAACCACGTGTCAAAAGACCATGGATACTTCTTTTGAAACTCTGACTGTTTCAACTTCCATGTGGTACGCAGTTGTTCAAGCTAGTCCTCTGAAAATGTTTGTGTTTTTGCCCTCATCTATTGACTAAAAATCATCTACTATTTTAGTTTTTCTTCTTTCTTGATAGTTTTAAAACGCGCTTTCACATGCGTTCCTCTGGCAAAAATCGCCTTTTTCTTTGGTCTTGTGGAATTCATCGAACTTGAATCCCATCTAGGAGTCATGAGTCCGGGGAACTATTCCATTGGCGCAAACGGCCTTATCTTCCTTGTTGATCTGGTAAGTCTCCTCCTCAACATCTTTATTGCTTTCTTCCTTGCCCTTTTCTGGGCCTGGGCAGCAAGGTCGGCAACGTTCAAGTCCACCTCCTTCTTGTTCCCCCATGCGTTTGACATCTGGGTGGCAATGAAGGTGTAGATGGCGGGAGCGAACTCAATGATGAACCCGGCGACCGTCCCCCAACCTGGAATCAGCTTGAGAGCCTTTCCCAACAAAGCAACAAGCCATCCACCAATCTTCTTGGTCTTTCCAATGATCCATGCTCGGATGATTTTCCAAATGGTTATCTAAAGCATACCAATGCTTCTTATGCATCCTTTCTTCCCAAAAAACTCCTCATACACGTTCCCAAGGAACGTCTTCAACTTCCTGAAATGCATTGGAAGACCAACAGTGACGTAGTTGTATATTCCAATTCCAAACGCCTTTATTGTTTCAAATCCTGGAATTGGAATTCCAAAGAAAGTATATGTGGTTGGATCAGTTTCTGGCATGTACTGTTCCTTCCAGTTCTTCCACATTGTCCTTATCATTCCAATGAGGAGAAGTCCACCAACCACGGTGAACAGAATTCCCATTGGTCCTCCACCAAATATGAACTTCTGAACAAGGTTCCTTCTTGCCTTGCTCTTGAGTTTTCCAACTCCATCCTTTGTCTTGTCCAAATCCCCCTTTATCTCAGCCTCGCCCTTGTCGGCTTTTTTGTTCAGTTTCTTTATCTGGTTCTGGATTGGATTGAAGTTGATGGAAAGTCCTTTTTTGAACTTCGGCTTGTCCAACGCCTTTGAAAGATTGCTGTTCATCCTCCCCAGTGCTTCCAAAACCCCATTCTTGTCTATGGAACTCTGTTGAGAAGAGGATTTCTTTGGCAGAACGATCATATTTGGCTTGTTGGCAATTTTGCTTCCTTTCGTTGTGGTATTCTCCTTTTTTGGAGCAGCAACCTCTGACTTTTTGATATTGGAAGCTGATTTGCTGTCATTGGACTTCTGGGTCATCAGCCGCTTCATTCCCTTGTCCTTTGACTGCTTGTCCACATCGCCTGCGAGCTTCTGCGAATCTTTGAGCAGGGTGTTCATCTTGCTCAATTTCTTTGCGTCCTGTCCAGAAGTTTCCTAACCCTGTGAAGAACCCCCATCTTTGGACAGTGGCATTTCCCCAGATCCAGAAGCTGGCTTGCCATGAACCTTCTTGAGATGCTCACCAGCAGATTTTATGTTTGCCACAAGTTCCTTTACGTTGTACTGCGACTGCTTGATGAACTTGTTCAGTTCCCTGTCAGCTTTCACAATATCGTCCAGTTCCTTCAAATAGGTATGCGGTCCAACCTCCCCCTTGATTCCATTGAACTTGTTGAGCAAAATCTGCATTTTCTGGACGTTTTCATCCTGCTCAACGTCCTCAACTTCCTTTAACTCCTGAAGAGAATCAACCATCTCCTCCGACTGTTTCTGGAATGAATCGTTAAGGCGTTCAATGTCCTCTTTCTGCCCTTCAATGGACTTGCTTTGGTAGATTTTCCTCTGCTCGTATTCCCTTGACAGATTCAACCTCACCTGGAGGATTGCAGTCTGGAGTTCGTCAATGAAGTCAAGAACAACCTGCATCAAATCGCAGTTGTTTGGTTCAAGCGTGTTGGTTACGACCTTCTTTGTTGTCTCTGAAACTGGAGCCGAATCCACTTTGTCTGGATTCACTTTGTCCTGCTTTGACTTGATGACGTCAATTATCTTGTCAACGGCGTCAGAGTCCTCTATTATGTCAAGGAAATCTTTGTTCAGAGACCTATATATCTGTCGGAGAATTATTTCGGAGTTCGCCCCCTGTTCCGTAAGCACGCCCTTGGTGAAAGCCTCAAAAAGCTTCGCCATGTTATCGTATATCTCAGTCATGTGCTTTGTTGAAGAAACCTTGTCAACTCCTCCCAAAAAGGAGCTGAATTTCGTCAACGTTGACTGAAATACTTTTTGCGTGTTCTATGTACTTGGTTGCGACATCTGACCTAAACCACTTTCTGGTATTTACCATTTATTCCAACTGAGAGGCAAATGAAAAGACGGAAGCCTAAGCCTCCGTCATGTAAAATCAAGTCATGTGAACAACCGATTATGGGATTGACGTCGCGGATGGATTTGACGAGTCAATTGACACCCAGTTCTCCCCATTGTCGGCAACTTGGGAATCAACGTCCTGAAGATTGAACGTGTTGTAGTCATAATGGAGCTTGTCGCAGATTTCCGCAATCTTGGTTGCGGCTTCCGCCCTCGTGAACTCCATAGCCTCCTTCTCATCGTCAGTCCATTCAAGCTCGCGCTTGTCCAGTCCATCCACGCTCTTCAAGTATCCGTGCATGTCAAGGTCATCGTCATCCATCCTCACATACACCAACTCGTTTGACTCGTCGTCCTCGCCAGCATCTGGCTCAACCACGCCACTCTCGTTCTTCTGCTCTTCCTCCGAGCCAAGCACTTTCTGGACTCCTGCCAACTGCTCGGGGTTCTTTGCTATATCGTCAAGTACCTTATCGTCAACCTTGAGTCCAGCATCCTTCACAGTGTCGGAGAGAATCCCCTTCTTCTGATCGTCAGTCAAGGAGTCAGATGGAACTGGAACCATTTCCTCGTCATCATCTCCTTCCTTCATCAGTCCCTTCCCCTTGAGTTCCCTTGTCAGGCTCTCGTTTATCTCAACCAGCTTATCGAAATACTTGCTCATTCTGCGTTTCCTTCATTTGAATTATTAAGACTATTTACCAATGTCTTGTTCAATTTCCAGTCAACGGCTTCCTTCACTGGAACCATGACAGATGAAAGCTGCTTGAACAACCTGTTTCTTGTTGCGTCATCCTGGAATTCTATCAAGCCGTTTGCCATTCCAACATGATGTCCAGACAGAAGCAAAAACAGAAAGAAGTCCGTGGCGTCAAGGTTCCTCAATGTGCAGTCAAGCTCGAACGATTCAAACAACTCCTCGGACTTTCCTATCCAATCAACTATCTCCGACATGGTGTGTCCAGACTTCTGAACAGCGTCCACCAACTTGTCCATAACGTCCGATGCCATTTGAGTGTCGTACAATCTGTTCAAATATGTTCCACAGGAACACGTTTCCTTGTACAACTGTTTCCATGCCGACATCTTCACCCTGTTCGAGTACTGTTCCCCAGACGAAAAGATGTGCTTGATGAGACACTGCGCGGGATTCTTGTCCTCACCTTTCCTTCCTGCTCTCCTCCCAAAAGAAATTGACTTATCGAACTTGTTGATGAACGCAAAATACCTGTCAATGTTCCCCAATATGGCAACATGCTCGGCTTCGCTCAATCCCTTGAAAAACCTCGGGTTGAGAAAAGTTGGAAGATACAACGAGAAACTGAAATCAACATCGTCCTTGTTCCCAGACTTCAAGAACTTCTGTATCTTCTTGAGAAGAACTTGCCGCAAACCAACCTCTCCACGCAACATTGCCAAATCGTCTTCCTTCATGTTGTTTCCAAGCATGGTCATTGGATTGAACAAATTTCCAACGTTCAATCCCCTTGCGTCTTCGTCAAGATACACGGCCTCAATTTCATCTGCCAGATGGGAATTCCCCGAATTCACAACCTTTATCAGAAAATACATCTTAGCCATCTGGTCAAATGCGTCCATGTTCTTGAACAACCTGCGTCTGAACTTTTCACTGAATCCAGAAATGAAGTCAAGTTCCAGAATCCAGTTCCCAAACATTGAATTTCTTATGGAATCATAGAGGATGTCGTCCGAGACGTTGAGGTTAAGTTCAATCCATTCAGGGGAGCATTTGTCCGACATTATCAAGGCATCAAGATCAACAGGGCAGTCAAACAAAGACTGACCAGAGTTTCCTGTTTTGAGCATTTTCCTTGACATATTCAATTCAGTATACCACATATTGAAAAATGGTAAATACCAGAAGTAAGGAATTCATTGAAATGGTTGAATACAGCAAGACATATGAACTGAACAGACGCGACTCCGAGGAAGACGAGAACGAAGAAGAGGAAAAGAAGAAAAAACGTGGTGGGGCATGTGGCGGAGGCTCTGGGGGAGCGGCGAACGGTGGAAAATCAACTGCTGAATATCCTGCTGGGGCAAGTCCAGAGGATCTGGGTGAAATCAGCTTTGGAGATGGTGGCGAAGGTGGACAAGTTGACAATTCAATTAACGAGATGTGCAAAAAGGTATTCACCGTGTACAGGGCAATCCCAAAAGATCCACCATACGAATGTCCAGCAGCCCAAAGAGACAACGTGGCAGATCAATTCACCCCACAGGACGATCTTCTCACCATGGAGAAGACAGTGAGGGATTTTCTTAAACTTGGGGAAAAAGTGTACGACCCAGAGTCAACGAATCCAAGGTTCTTCGCCCCAGAGGGATGGGTGCAAAGATACGAAAAGGACAAGAACGTTGTCCTGGCTGCGTTTGACCAGTACAAGGCGAACATCCTCAGAATGGAACATCTGTACAACGTGGTTGACAACAACTCGTACAATAAGTTGAACACGATTCCAAACCAAGACCAAAAAGAATATTTCCAAACCAACATTCTCTGGACTTCAAGATCGTTGAAGGAATGGGGAAACAACTGGTTCATCAAGAGAAACGCACAGTCATCAACTGAACTTTTCAAGGATGGTTCGTGGCTTCCCGGAATAACTGGAGAGATGGTTCAATGGATGAAACTTGGAACCTATCAGGAATTCAACATGCGCCCAATTGCCATAGAGACCATGATTCGCAAGGTTGACATGCTTGAGGGTGTCATTGACAGACTGATGAACAAGACAACCGTGGCGCAGACCATATCCAAGTTCATGAACGTAAAGGAAGTTGTACAGCAGAAAGCCGACCAGAAAAAGGACAAGATATTCACGTCCAAGATAATAGATTCCCAAATGGGCAAGAAACTTGGCGTAAAGGACACAGGAATGGAAAACCACGAGGTGAAGGGGACAAAGTACGTTCCCCCAAAGGAAGAAGATGTTGAGAAGTTCAAGCTGGTTGACAAATTAAGTTGTGTGAAGAAACTGTTCCAGGAATTGAGGGAAAAATCAATTGAGTCAATGAAGCAGCTTCGTGGAGGGCAAAGTGGTGGTGCAGGACCATATCCACAGATTTGGACAAACATAGACGTTCTGGCGGCTCCAGTGTACAGAGACCTTGAAATACTGAACGAGTTGATAGAGGACAAATACAACGATTTCGAGAATGCCGGAAAACACTGCTCGGTAACCCACGCAAAGTTGTGCCCAACTGAACTCAGCAAGCGCATAACTTCATTCAAGTGCGTAATACAGGACTCCGTGGTTGACGTGATGACAAACCAGGCGATGCTCCCAAAAAAAGGAAAGAACATCCTTGACTCCATGTTCAACCAGATGTGGGAATATGGGGAAAAGGGTCCGACAGTTGACCTTCCATCATGGTGCAAAATGGCAATTGACAGCATAAATGGATTTGAACAGTCAATGCTTGACGCATGGTCTGAGGTTTTCGATTGCTGGGAAAGGGAGTTCATCACAAGGTTATGGGACGTTGAAGTTGAACATCACACGTCAAACCATGAACAGACGCAGACCAAGTTCGTCAAAACATCACATAACCACCAGCATCCATTTGTCCCACTCACAATGATGACACAGGCTTCAATTGGTGGAGACACCAAGTTCAGCTACATAACCCCCTTGAAGGGAGTTCTCACATGTCCGGGCCATCTTGAAAAACTGATGAAGCCGGTCTGCATACAGTACAGAGTGTTCAACATAGCCCATCTGTCAAGGAACTTCAGAACCGACGTCAAATCCCTCTGCCAGTGGATGGTTTCCGCGATTGAGGCGGTTGGCATAAAACAGGCAACAATATCTGCTGTCATGTCAGACCCAACCCTCAATGGCGAATGTGGAAACGTGGAACAGCTTGACGAGATAAACAAATTGAGGGAGAAAAACCATAAACTCCTCACCAAGATTGAAACCGCGTATGGAATTTACTCAAACGTGGACAACATGAAGAACAAGAAGGAGTACGATGAGGAAATAGCCCTGCATGAACTGCAACCAAACAAATATTCCAACGAGGATCAGTTGAACATGGGGTCAAGCGTACAGTCCGAGTCAAAAGACTCTGGTCTGGATTCTGAACTATGCCAAGGTGGAATAGACGTTAAGGAGTTGAAGCCTTGGAACCATCTTGAACTGACTGACAACCACGTTGAACCACCAAAAATCAAGCCCAAAAAGGCATGCAACAAGTTTGGGAAGATAATACAGACCCTTGCAAACTTCGAGAGCGCAATGAACATAGAGAAATGATGTCAATCAACCGAAAGTCTCCGTGAACACCCTCAGAACCTCGCAGTTGAAATGGATTTTCTCATGGACGTTCAATGCGTTGTTCGCCACATAGTCCTCGATGTTCCTGTCCATAATCAGATTGAAGTACATGTTCAGCCAATACGCGACCGCCTGAGACCTTGAATGTCCAGCCCAGCAGTGGATTTTGATGGTGGCGTTGTGGTCTTTCTTCCATATTCCCATGACCCAGTTCACAATCTCGGACGCAATTTCCCTGTTGAAGAATATGGGTTGCCTTGTCCCATCCTCAAACTTTGACTGGATAAATGGATGCTCCATTCCGTGGTAGAAACGATATGGGTCTATGTCGTCAAAATAGACAATCTTCGCGTTTATGCCATTTCTGGCTATCCTTCTGTCAAGGCAGGCGTGTTTCTCGTCCGTATCGTCATGGCAGGTGTATCTGTCCCTGATGGACAGAAGATTGCATCCAGGACACTTCTCGGCAACCTTCAACGCCTTGTTCAAGTTGTATACTTCAATCTTCATGATGATTATTTACCATAGTTGTAGCGATCATATGGAGGTCCGAACTTGCATCTCATTTCACCCAGTTCCTCCTTGGTGAAATACTTCTCCATCGTCTCGGGAAACAACTTCGCATATTCCCTCAATTTTGGAAGGTGGTTCGTGGCAATGTAGGCATACACCTTCTTCAAGTTCAATCCAGGATCCATGATCTTTATATCGAACACTGGGTCAACTATTGTCTTGTTTTCTACAAACCACTCGTCAACCATCTCCTTCTCATGCGTGTAGTCCAAGAACAGAACCTTCTTTCCAAACTTCTCCTTCAACTTCAGATAGGCTTTCTTGTTCGTGGAATCCCAAAGCACAACGAACTTCTTTGGGAACACGGTCTGTCTGTAGTACCTTGGATGTTCGGATTCCTCAATGTCCTTGAACCCATTTGTCCTCTCAATCCATTCAAGAACCTCAGACGCAATTGATGCGTCATTTGTCCAGTTGGCATAGGCAATCAAATCGTCAGCCACGTTCATGTCAATCTCGGATACGTGGTTGAACAGGGCAAGCCTCTCCATCTTCGATTTCCAATCCTTCTTCAACGTGAGGGAGTTGTAGAACGTGTCTGTCTTAACTGCTACTGCGTCAAATTTTTGCGAAACGATAGCAACGCGCCTATTGTCCCTTGACATCCTCAAGGCCGAGAAAAGAGCCATCAGGTGGTCGCCATTATGCCACATGGTGTGCGGACACTCCACCACCACGGGTCTTGAGCTGAAGTAGAGTTGGTTGAACTCGTACCAGTCAATGGGGATGCGGTCAAAGACGGAACCCTCAGGCAACACGTCCTCGATTGCATAGCCCTTTGACAGCTTTTCCCTAATTGAGGCGAGTTTCTTGAATCCCCACTTCTTTTTGCTCATCCAAAAATGCCCTTCAGTTTCTTCCCAATCCGGGAATTGCGAATCTTCTCGAAGATTTTCTTAGTCATCTGGCTAATGCGCATCCTAGTGACTTTCATCTTCTTCGCAATCTCCACGTTGTTCTTTCCAGCAAGGAGGAAATTGACAACCTTGATTTCGCGCTTGGTGAGGAACTTGCCCATTTCTTCAACAAGAGCGGCAATGCCCTCGCGTGCTTCCTCCATCCTCTCAATGTCGTCACTGCACGAAACTCCACGGATGTTGGCGTAATCTGGATTGATGTTCGCCTCTGAAATCAGATTGCCAAAGGTCTCGGACTCGTCATCTCCTGCATTCACGGTCGCGTCAACAGACACAACCCTCATGTGGAGGTTGTACCTCTGGTTGAGACTCGCAATCTCCTCCGCGATTGGCTTGTCCTTGGAATACGTGTGCTGGTGCTGTTGAACCGCCCAACGGATGGGATTTGCCACCCAAGTTGAAATCCTTATTCCCCTCGTAGGGTCAAACTTCTTCAACGATTCCACAAGGGCAATAACTCCCTTCTGAACCACGTCCTCAGTCTTGACAAAAGCCGTCTTCTGGACTGTTGAGAAAACAAGCCCAAGGTTATGCTTGAAAGCCTCGTTCACGAAACGGGTCTTGCTCTTCCATTTCCCAGACTTGGTGATGCAGGACTTGATCAACTCCCGCTCCTCTTCCGGAGTCCACTTGGGATTCTCAGCTGCGATGTCAGAATACACCTCTATTACGCTTTTCATGTCAGTTCTCCTGTTTTTCTTCCTTCGCATAACAGTATACCACAGTCTGGGCACTTTGTCAATGCCCCTGTTCAACATATATGCCAGGAAAACCAGAATGGTGAATCTGACAAAAAATGTGCGACTTTTACATCGCACACTTTTCTCTACTTTATGATTGAAAATGTCAGTTATGTTTGAACAGGCTCTTCCAGATAGTTGAATCCAGCATCATCCTCTTCGTCCTCTTCGTCCTCTTCTTCATCGTCCACCCAGATGTCATCATCATCTTCCTTGCCGTTGCTTGGGTAAAACAGATATGCGTCAACTGGAATGTCAACGCTGTTAATTCCATACTTCACGTCAAATGAATCCAGGTTGTCTTCCAGAACCTCGCCTTTGACGTTGACAATTCGCACCTGCGCCATGTCCCTTGCCTTTTCGTCCCCATAGTCCTTGAGTTTCTCAATGAGTTCATTTACTGTCATGTTGTATATCCTTTCTCTCGTCTTCAATTATACCCTCTTTGGGCTGGTTTGTAAAGTCCATTTCTGCCTTATTGGTTCTCTCAATTGCCACGTCCATGTACTTCTGCTCCTTCTCAATCCCAATGAAGAACCTGCCCTCAAGGATTGCGGCAACCCCAGTTGTGCCAGAACCCATCGTAGCGTCAAGCACTTGTTCCCCAGGATTGGTGTAGGTGCGAATCAACCAACGGCAAAGGTCAACAGACTTCTCGGTTGGATGGTTGCCGGTGCAGTGTGGACGTGGGAAACTGAGGATTGAACCAGGAAACTTCTTGCCCTCAACGCCACAACTCTGCAGTCTTTGAACCTTGCCATAGCATCTGTTCGTTTCCTTGTGCTTTCCCCTCCCTTGTGGATGAGATGCCTCCCTTCCGTTCAAGTCCTCCAACTGGACGTTGTAGGTTGGCAATGAGCGGTAGAACACGCAAATGTCCTCGTGCCTCCTCAATGGCATTCTTTTTGAATTCAAGAATCCAGATGCCCTGCACTTGTCCCAGATGAGGTTGTACCTCCAATTCTTCGGTTGGGACATCATCAATTGCGCAGTGAACATGCCCTGAGAGAAAAGAACACATGCCCCATTTGGCTTCAACACCCTCCAGAACTGCTCCCACATCGGCTCCATCGGTATTGGAGAGTCCCATTTCCCAGCCTCGCTTACCTTGTTCGTCACGCCATAGGGCAAGTCAGTCAATATCATGTCAACTGAACCATCTGGCAACGTTGGCAATACTTTCAAGCAATCTCCATTGAACAGTTCAATCCTTGGCATTTCCAATTTCCTTCATGTAAAGGGACTCAAGGACTTCTGCATGGTTGTTCTTCCCAAGAATGCGTCTGAACGATGAATTCCCGTTATTCAGATATTCGTGTCTGGTATAGATGTCCTTGGGAACCGAATAGGTGAAATCGTCTCCATTCTCAATCTTTCCGTCAAACGAAAGGGCATAGCCACACTTCACCTTTCGCAGATAATCCCACAACTGGTTCAAGTCTATTCCACCGTGATACATTCCCTTGGTTCCTGCATAAGGTGGGTCAAGATACATGAAATCCCCCTTGTCTGGATTCACCTTGTTGTAGTCTTGACAAACGAATTCCACAGACCTTTCGCGCAGGACATTGCTCCATTCCTGAATCACCTTGTTCAACCGCTCGGGTTCAATTCCATTTCTGGTGACATGGAAACTGTTGTTGAACTTGCCATCCTTGTTGTACCTTGGCATACCGTTGGTGGTAGTGCGCATGATGAACAGAAAGTCATGTGGAGACCTGATTGCATTGAACCTTTCCCGAACCTGATTGAAGTAGTCCTTCTTCCGTCCAAGGTCATTGTCCTTGTTCAGTTCATTCCACATTTGCGTGTATTTGTTGACAATGAACACCGGACAGTCTCGTATGGCGTTCCACAAGTTAATCAAGTCCGAATTCGCGTCAGAACACACAAAGGCATTCACATGATGCTCCTTTGAGGACAATAACCTACGAAGAACCGAACATCCACCGCAGAAAGGCTCGTAGTACGTGCCAATCTCCCTTGGCATCCTGTTGATGATTTCCTCGGCTTGCTTTCGCTTGCTTCCACTCCACTTGATTGCTGGTTCAAACATCGGAGCTCCTTTTCACAATTACTACGTACAATTCATCTTCTTTCATGTACCAGTTGTTCAACTCATATCCGAACAACTCGCATTTGTCGAATAGAAAGGAAATGGCGAAATCCCTGCTGGACCAAGTTCCACACTCCCACTTCTTTTGGGCATCAAACACATCTATCCTGATTGGATAGCCATAATGACCCTGCGTCGGGAAAGACATGATGGTTTCCATAAGTTCAATCATCAGAACTCCTTTGCAATCTCGTCAAGATCGGAAAGCCACATTTCCTCAATGGTCTGCTTTTGGGTGGTCTTGATGAGTTCCTTCAGGTTCTTGATTTTCTCGGTCAATTCAGCCATCTTCTCCTTGGTGATTGAGGACATTGGCATGTTCAGAAGGTAGTTGTAAGAACCATCCTTCTGGATAATCTTGTCGGTCTTTTCAAGCTGTTTTACGATGTCGTCCTTCTTCTTGTTCTTGATGTGGATTGTCTCGTCAATCACGCCCTTGCACCAAATGAACTTTGACAAGTCAAGCTGAATCTCCTCCATGTATCTCCTCAGGAGATAATCTTTGCGCTTCTTGTAGAACTCAAGTCTGATTTTGATGAACGCGTCCAGAATCTCACGGATGTCCTTGAACTCCCGGATTCTGTTGTTCTCGTCAATGCAGTTCAACTGCTCGTTCAAGGGCTTTGCGAGGTTAAACACCTTAATCCAATCGGAAACATCTTTGTTTCCATCAAAGAACACCCGCTTGACCTTGATGGTGAACTCGAACTTGTCCGTCTTGGGGTCTGAGAGGTCTTCGTAATCTTCAATAGTGCCTTTCTCAACGAGATTGTCCAGAACCTTGATGTATGCTGCGTAGGTGTATGTGATTGGGATTTCCGAAATATGAAGGGTATTTGAATTGACCTTCTCAACCACCCCAAAGTTCATGACCTTGGCAGTGACCTTGCCATCTGCATCCTTCTCCTTCACAAGTTTCGTCTCGCCCAAAAAGCCCTTGAACCAGGGCAAGGCGTTTTCAATGTGGGGAATGCGATCAGACTTATTGAGAACCGCAACGATATACTTCACAATCTCCTTCGGGTTGCGTGGGAAGATTGTCTGCTTGTAGCCCGTGGATATTCCATCAGAGCCATTTAGGAACAACGTGGGGAACACGGGGACGTAGTACGCAGGTTCAATCAAGTTGCCCTCGAACTCCTGCCCCTTGCACAATGGTCTGTCCTTGTCATACAACTTGCTGACCAATGGAGAGATTGACACGAAGGTGTATCGTGACGCTGCTGGCTCTGGGGAGAACCTTGTGCCGAAGTTTCCATGTCCTGTGATAAGGGGATAGTTGTTCGCCCCAACAAAGGACTGGGCAAGTGTACACAGAGAGCCGTCAAGGTTTGTCTCGCCATGCAAGTACATGGACTTCAACGAGACTGTTGCGGACATCTGGCTTGTCTTCGTCCTGGTGTTTGGATTGCCAAAGTTCTCCAACATCGTCCAGATGATTTTGCGATGCGCGTTCTTGAACCCGTCAATGTACGAACTGCACTTGCGGATGAGGTCGTAGGAGGCGTATGACGGAACCTCCTCCTTGTAGAAATCTGTTATGTTCTTTGTATTCATCATATTATCTCCACCATGCTGCCTTGTCAGTAGATTCTGCGTCACCTTCGCACAATGACAGCCAGTCAGGCAGGACTGCAGCATTGTACTTCTGGTGCAGCTCGCCATATGCCAACCACTTCTCTATCTTCTGCTCTGTCATTGTCTGCCCTAACTTCTCGGACAGATACTCAAGCAGCTCTTCTTTGCTGCACATCAAGCCATGAGTCCACGCAGATATGATTGCTTTTTCCCTAGTCGTCAGCTTGCCGCGCAGTTCTATAAAGTCAGGCTCAATCTTGTCTGCCAGCTCATCATTGAACTTGTAGTCGCAATGCCTCGCCAGCAGCTCATCCTCAGTCAACGTCCAGCCAAGCTTCTCTGACATGTACTTCAGCATTTCCGACATATCGCACAACAAGAAGCCTGTCCATGCAGATACAATCGCTTTTTCTCTTGTGGTCATTGATTCACTCTCCTCAAATCATGTCGATGTCGAACGTGTAGTCCGAAATCAGCTTCTTGCGTTCGTCGGCCTTGTCTCCATTGAGCCAGTTGTCAATGTACGCCTGACCCTCCTTGTCCAACTTGAACGTCTGGATGAACTGCTCCACGCCACCATTCTCGTTGAACAGCTTGATGAACATGTCCTTGGGGAACGAACCCAATCCCTTGTAGTACTGGATTGCGAACTTGGACATATCGTTCTCGGACTCGAACTTCTTGAACTCGGCAAGGTCAAAGAACATCTTGTGAACCTTCGTCATGCCCTTGTCCTTGAACACGATTGCCAATGGAGTACGGAGTCTGCAAACCATGCCCTTGTCAAACATCCACGGGGCGAACTTCATAAACCACCCAAGGTAGATTGAGGAGATGTGGATTCCATCTGCGTCAGCGTCAGATGTAATCACGAATTTCTTGAAATTCAGGTTCTGCTCCTTTGGATTCGTAATGTCCAGTCCAAGAATCGTGATGATGTCGCTGAACTCCTGGTTCTTCAAAATCTGGGCAGAGGTTGCGTCATAGGCGTTAATGCCAACACCACGAGATGCGTAATAGCCAAAGCCATTTCTTCCCAATGCGGCAGACACGCCACCTCTTGCAGACAATCCCTCGCACACCATGAGGTAGTCGTTGCCACCAATGGGCTTGATGTACTTGTCCACGGAAATCTTTACCTTTGACTTGCCTGCCTGCTTCAACGCAACGCGCTCCTTGACTTCCTCCTTCAACTTGAATGTCTCAACGATTGGGTC
>ODAI010196998.1_pt1 | contig 19374 bp, 19 predicted proteins | sample 1539321 | NCBI WGS metagenome assembly ODAI01 (sample SAMN02144231, study PRJEB22623) | gut metagenome | biome: sheep rumen | host: Ovis aries | place: New Zealand
CTACCATGTCGACCGCGCAGCAAGAGCCTACAAAGACATCAACCTGAACGGCATGCGGCTGCTCGCGCCTGGCGGCCACCTCTTCACGTTCTCGTGTTCGGGCGCCATCGATGTGGATCTTTTTCAGAAGATTGTCGCGGGAGCGGTCTTTGACGTGCATCGCCAGGCATGGGCGATCGGACGGTTTGGCGCGGGGATGGACCATCCGCTGCTGATGACCTATCCCGAGGGTGAATATTTGAAGGGACTGCATCTGCTGATGCGTCCGTAAGGTTTTCTTTTCAGGAAGCAAGAAGAAAAAATGCAAGAACAAGACATGCAAGAGCAGGATTTCGATCCGAACCATGAGCCGGACATTCCGGTCACAATTCTCACCGGGTTTCTCGGAGCGGGGAAGACCACGCTGCTCAACCGGATCCTCACCGAGGATCACAAGCACAAGATTGCCGTGATCGAGAACGAGTTCGGCGAGACGGGAATCGACAACGAGCTGCTGGTGCGCTCGGACAAGGACCAGATCGTCCAGATGAACAACGGCTGCATCTGCTGCACGATCCGCGGCGATCTCTCGAGGATCCTCACCGATCTGCGCCACCGCAAGGAAAAGGGCGAGATCGATTTTGACTATGTCGTGATCGAGACCACGGGCGTGGCCAATCCCGGTCCCGTCTGCCAGACGTTCTTCCTCGATGACGTCGTTGCCTGCTACTACAGGCTTGACGGCGTGGTGACGATCGTCGATGCCAAGCACGGCATGCAGACCATGGACGAGCAGCCCGAGGTCAAGGACCAGATCGGCTTTGCCGACAAGATCTTCGTGTCCAAGACTGACCTTGTCACGGCCGAGGAGTACGAAAAGCTTCGCGGGCGCATTGTCGCCATGAACCCCCGGGCGCCGATCAAGCCGGTCAATATGGGCAATGTGCCGGTCGGGGAGGTGCTTAATCTCTACGGGTTCAACATGAACGATGTGCTCGATGTGGATCCGGAATTTCTCACCGGCGCGCACAAGCACAATCACGATGACGCGGTTGCGGCCTTCGTCTGGGAATCCGACAAGCCCATCGAGCCGCGCCGCTTCGAGCAGTTCATGCAGAGTCTGGTGAATGTGTACGGGCCGGACATGCTCCGCTACAAGGGCCTGCTCTACGTTCAGGGCTCGGAGCTTCGGGTTGTATTCCAGGGCGTCCATCAGATTTTCAGCGCGGATGCGGTTGGCCGCTGGGGAGAGAAAAGGCCCGTGAACAGGATTGTTGTGATTGGAAGAAATCTCCCTCGGGAAGCAATCCTCAAGGGGTTTGATTCGTGTCTTGCATGAACGGTTGACCGCATTGGGCAAAAGTGTTTGCCCGAGCAAAATCAAGCACGGGGAATTGTGCTATTCTCCGCGCTTAATTTCGGAACCGTCAGGAAAACCCTAACCCGGCGTCTTTTGTACGCCCGCCTGACGGCACCGGAGTGCGAACGACTGAATGCGACTGATTAACTGATTGGAACCGACTAGGTTGGAAAGGAATCCGTTATGGTGACCAAGAAACTTCTTACTGAAGAAGAACTTCTCAAGATGAGCGACTCTGAGTACATGAATGAGCGTCAGCTTGAGTTCTTCCGTCATCGGCTCTCGCAGATGGAGGCTCAGTTGCGCCACAACGCAGGACAGACAACCGAGAACCTTAGGGAAACGACGGTTGTTCCCGATCCGGCGGACCGCGCAACGATTGAGGAGGAGCATGCTCTTGAGCTCCGCACCCGCGACAGGGAAAGAAAACTTCTCAAGAAGGTGCAGGCGGCTATCAAGCGCATTGACGATGGCGAGTATGGCTGGTGCGAAGAGACCGGCGAGCCGATTGGGGTGAAGCGTCTGCTCGCCAGGCCCACGGCAACGCTTTCTCTTGAAGCTCAGCAGCGCCGCGAGATCAAGCAGAAGATCTTCGGCGATTGATGCGCACAATGCGATAGGGCGCCACGGGCTGCGCTAAACTGCCTGCGACGCGAGACCGCCTGCGGGCGGTCGAGGGGGAGGGGTGAAAGCCTCCCCTTTTTCTACCGTTCCGGATCAGTCTGATTCGGAATCCACTGGCATTTCATTGGAAACGGGACTTTTGCACGGGATGCGGGAGTCCCTGGGACGGATATGGAAAAGTTCTACGGGACAACAATTCTTTGCGTGCGCAAAAATGGCGCCGTCTGCATGGCCGGCGACGGTCAGGTGACTCTTGGCAACGTGGTTTTCAAGGGGACGGCCCGCAAGGTCCGCAGGGTGTTCCACGGAAAGATTCTCGTGGGGTTTGCCGGGGCAACGGCTGACGCCTTCACGCTCGTTGAGCGGTTCGAGGGAAAGCTCGAGAAGCACTCGGGCATCCTGATGCGCGCCGCAGTCGAGCTTGCCAAGGAATGGCGCACCGACCGGGCTCTCAGGCACCTTGAAGCGATGATGATCGTTGCCGATGCTGAGATGACGCTTATCCTTTCGGGCAACGGAGACGTGATCGAGCCCGAGTACGGCATTGCGGCCATCGGCTCAGGAGGATCCTACGCGCTCGCCGCTGCGCGCGCGCTCACCGAACACACGCAGATGAACGCCGAGGAGGTTGCCCGGGCCGCACTCGGCATCGCGGGGGATCTGTGCATCTACACCAACCAGAACCACACCGTGGAAACCATCGGCATTGAAGCGGACAAGGCAAAGTAACAGAAACGGAAGAACAGCAGGACAGACCATGACGCACGGGAACATCATGACGCCTCGCGAAATCGTGAGCGAGCTCGACAAGTACATCGTAGGACAGAATGAGGCCAAGAAGGCGGTTGCCGTGGCGCTGCGCAACCGCTGGCGCCGCGCGCAGGTCCCTGAGCCGCTGCACTCGGAAATCACGCCCAAGAACATTCTCATGATCGGGCCGACCGGCGTCGGCAAGACGGAGATCGCAAGGCGCCTTGCCAAGTTCACCGACGCCCCCTTCGTGAAGACCGAGGCGACCAAGTTCACTGAAGTCGGATATGTCGGGCGCAATGTTGAATCCATTATCCGGGATCTGATGGAAGCGGGCATGAAGCTCACGCGCGAAAGCAGAAAGCGCCGTGTCCAGACGCGCGCCAGAGAGCTTGCCGAGGAGCGGGTGCTTGACCTTCTGGTGCCTTCGCCCCGTCAGATCACCAACCCTGACGGCTCGGTTGCCGCGCCGGTGGAGGGCGCTGCCCGGAAGCGTTTCCGCGAGCGGCTTCGCGCCGGCCTGCTCGATGAGCAGGTGCTTGAGGCCGAGGTGCCAGCCAACGGCCCCATCGTGAACATGATTGCTCCCGAAGGCATGGATGACATGGAAAGCCAGCTGCAGAACATCTTCGAAAAGATGCAGCAGCAGCGCAAGGAGAAAAAGCGCCTCAAGGTGCGTGAAATCCTTGAGATCTACACCGATGAGGAAGCATCGAACATGATCGACAAGGATGAGGTGACCCGCGAGGCTGTTGAGAATGTCGAGAACAACGGCATCGTCTTCATTGACGAGATCGACAAGATTGCAAAGGGAGGAGAAACGTCTGGAGCCGACGTTTCCCGGGAGGGCGTGCAGCGCGACTTGCTGCCCCTGATAGAAGGCACTTCGGTGAAGACCAAGTACGGCTGGGTGCGCACGGATCACATCCTGTTCATCGCTTCGGGAGCCTTCCACCTCTCCAAGCCCTCGGCCCTCGTTCCGGAACTTCAGGGGCGTCTGCCGATCCGTGTTGAGCTCAAGAGCCTCACCGTTGATGACTTTGAGCGGATCCTCACGGCGACGGACGCCTCCATTGTCAAGCAATACCAGGCGCTTCTTGCCGCGGATGGCGCGGATGTCACGTTTACGCCCGAGGCGATCCGTGCGATTGCCGCCTACGCCTTTGATGTCAATGAACGCACGGAAAACATCGGTGCGCGCCGTCTGCACACGGTGATGGAAAAGCTTCTGGAGCAGGTCAGTTTTGAAGCGGGGAACCAGTCCAAGATGGAACTCGCGATCGACGAGGCTTACGTGCGCGAGCGTCTTGGCGAATTGGCTGCTGATGAGGATTTGTCCCGGTACGTACTCTGACCGGCAGCCTTCGAAGCGGTTTGCTGATGCCGAACCGCGCTCTCTCTGAGAGGACCGCTTGCCTTCCCGGCTGCCTGTTGCTCTCTGCGAATCGCACGCGTAACGCGTGCGATTTTGTACAATGGGAAACGAGCAGCAAAAGCCGCTTGTAATGGGCGGCGCCGCAGGCCGGGCCGGGAATTTCCTGCCTGGTCGGAGGATTCTTCTCAATTTACGTGCAGGGAGGGCGGCATCAGCTCCGATTGCTCTGCATCGGCAGGACTGGTGCCGGGGGTGTATGAGTCTTTACTTCATGGCTGTTGGTGCGCTCTTAGTGCTGGCTGTTCTTGCCGCAATTTGGCTGATCGGCGTCTACAACGGGCTGGTCAGGCAGAGAAATCTCAAGGATGAGGCCTGGAGCGGCATTCGTGTGCAGCTCAAAAAGCGCCACGATCTGGTCGGCAATCTGATCAATACGGTCAAGGGGTATCTTGCGCATGAGCGGGGCCTTCTTGAGGAAATCACCCGGACCAGGGCTTCGGCGATCAATGCAAGCGGCGTTTCAGCCACGGGCGCCTCGGAAGACGCGCTTTCGCGTTCTCTGGGCCGGCTCTTTGCTACGGCTGAGAACTATCCCGAACTGCGCTCAAGCGACAATGTGCTGCAGATGCAGGAATCGCTCAAGGAAGTCGAGGAGGCGCTCAGCCTGGCGCGCCGCTACTACAACGGCACGGTTCGCGATCTCAACACGAAGATCGAATCGTTCCCGGTCAACATCGTGGCCGGAATGTTCGGTTTTGTAAAGGCTGAATTCTTTGAGTTGAACAGCATTTCTGACGCTGAGGCGCCAGTCGTGAATCTCTAAAACAGAGGATCGCGGCAGCTGTGCACTGCCGCAAGGAGGAGACCATGCTGGGTGTTCTGCGCTCCATAGCGTTCCTGTTGGTCTGTTTGGTGTCGCTCTGCGGCTTCTCGCCGCGGACTCTCGCAGCTGAGGAGATCCTCGATTACGATGTTCTGGCGGAATTGAAGACGGACGGCAAGATGGTGGTTCGCGAGACGATCACTGTCAATGTCGAGAACAGGCGGATCAGACACGGCATCACGCGATCGTACCCGGTCAGGCAGAGAGTGGACGAAACGGGCCTGCGCCACTACACGTTCAATGTCCTTTCGGTGCGCCTTGATGGAGCTCAGGCGCCGTATTCCGTCTCCGAAGGCGCCGGATACATGACGGGCATGGCGATCGGAAGCGCGAAGACATACGTTTCCAAAGGCATCCACACCTATGAGATCACCTATGAAACCGATGGCCACGTGCGCTTTATGGAGGATCACGACGAGCTTTTTCTCAATGCGATCGGTACGGACAACGCGTTTCCCGTGAACAAGGCTTCCTTCTCGCTGCAACTGCCCGCAGGGGCGGTCATCCGGAAGACGGACGGCTTCACCGGACGGGTGGGCTCCGAGGAGAAGGCTTTTGTCAGAACGGGCCCGAGCAGCTTCAGGACCACCCGGGTGCTGCGGCCCAAGGAAGCCTTTACGGTTCTCGTTGCCTGGAACAAGGGCGTTGTGCAGGCGCACGAGAGCTTTGCCAACAGGATTGCCGCGATGCGCGACACGTTGAGCATCTCTTTCGGTGGGCTGATCGCGATGCTTTCGCTTTACTTCTGGTGGATCAAGCGCAGAACCCCGCTCACGGTCATTCCTCAGTTCACGCCGCCCCAGGGGTACGGCCCGGGGGCGCTGGCAAGGTTCCTGGACAAGGGCAAGACCGCGCAGGTTCTCTCGGACATGATCTGGACGTCCGTTTGGGGCTGGTCCCGGCTTGACCAGGATGAGCAGGAGAAGGCTTCTCCGGTCTATCGCCGGGCTGAACCTGCCCGCGAGTCCGGCAAATGGCATTTCAGCGAGAGCCGGAAAATCCGGGATCTTTTGCTTGAAGACAAGCAGGAGATGCAGATCGGGGCTACGGCGCAGTTCCGTGCGGCGCTCAAGAGACTCGGAATTGACCGTGCGGCGAAAGTCGATGATCTCACGGAACTCTGCAGCTTCCTGCCGCTTGCCCTGCCCGTGATTTCGCTCCTCTTTTACTGGTTCCTGATGCACTACGGCTACCATTCGGGACTCGAATCCGGCGACGGAGCGCTCGTCATGCTGATCCTGATGGGGATGACGGCATCCCCCGGCGTTTTCTTCGTCATCATGTGGCTCAAGCTCAGGATGGGATCGATCTTTGGCGCGATCTTTGCGGCTATATCGCTCTGGTTCCTCGCGCTGCTGTTCTTTGCCGCAACGGTTCTGGTCATGGAAATGGACTTTGCGCTCGTCATTCCGGCGCTCGTGTCCGTGGTGGCTCCGATTGTGGCGTTCTGCTGTCCCGTGTTCGTGCTGACGGAGAAGGGCATGCAGATCGATGCCCACGTCAAGGGACTCAGGATGTATATCGAGACCGCCGAAAAGGATCGGCTCGCGGTGATCAACGCCCCGGAGGACACGATTGAAAAGTATGAGGAGATTCTGCCTTACGCCATAGCGCTCGGATGCGCGCAGGCCTGGCAGAAGCGCTTCGAGCCGCTGCTTGAGGTGCAGCACTACGAGCCGAAGTGGACCAACAGGACAGTGCGCGGTCTGCATTCGGCTCCCGTCCGTGTTGCGGACTTTGAAAAGTCGATCGGCAAGACGATTTCGGCGATTGCTGCGGCTGACGCGGCAAGGCGAGCGGCCAGTTCTTCGAGCCGGACAAGTTCAAGAGGAGGCCGATCCTCCGGACGGGGCTCGGGCGGCGGCGGAGTCGGCGGGTGGTAGACATCGCGCTTCAGTGCTTTTGCTCCTGTCGGTTAGGCTGTGTTCGGGCATGTTTCCAACTGTTTCTGAATGGCTGTTCAGAAAGACAAAGCCATCAACATAAGGTAAAGTTAATGCGTAGGCGGGGACACCGCAGCGTTGGTCAATCAACCGCTTGAAGGAATGAAAATGAACAAGAAAATTTCAATGGTTGCTGTCGCGGCTTCGGCTCTGATTCTGGGTGGATGCGCGAATACCGGGGATATGTACCGCTCTGACGTCTATCACGCAGGCCAGGTCAATCAGGCCCAAGAAGTGAGCACCGTGAACATCATCGCCATCGGCCCGGCGCGTGTTGCGGTGGACAATACCGAGAACATGCAGCGCGCAGAGAACTTCGGCATGATCATCGGCGCAATCGCGGGTGCTGCACTTGCCGGCCACAACCACCATCACATGAGCAATCGCGTTGCTGGCGGCGTCGCTGGCGGTGCGCTGGGGCATCTCGCTGGCAGCGCGGCGGGCGGCGGATCGTCCACGACACTGGTTCCGGGCGTGCAGCTGACGTATCGCGTCGGCAACCGGATCTTCAATTCGGCTCAGGTGGGGCGTCCCTGCGAGTTCAAGCCGGGGCTTGCCATCATGGTTTCGCCCGCTCCCAATGAAACACGCATCCAGCCCAACAATCCCTACGGCTGCCCGCAGCCTGAAAGATAACCGCGCGGTTTAGGAGTCTTTGATATGAAAAAACTGGTTGTTGCAGCGGCTCTTGTGTTTGCCGCCGGAGCTTATGCCCAGGGTGTTCCTCCCGATTACGTTCCGCCCGGATCGGTGCCGGTCATCGTGACCAATCCGGTGGATGCGCAGATTCAGGCCGTTCACATGAACTACATGGACGTGCGGGCTCAGGCCGAGGCCCGGCTGCGCGCCCGCGAAGAGGCCCGTGCCCGGGCTGAACGGGCTCGCCAGAAGGCTGCCGCCGCCGCGGCCAAGGAGCGCGCCCGCAAGGCCGCCAAGGCTGAGAGCCGTGACGATGAGAACTATGAAATCGAGATGGAAATGAAGCGGCTGAAGCTGCGCGAGATGCGCGCCAGAGTGCGCACGACCGAAGCTCAGCAGGATGCCATCGCCAAGCGCGCCCAGGACATGGTCGATGTGAAGCTTGAGCAGGAACGTGCCAAGATCGGCGCGTCTGCAGTGGCTCCTGCGCCTGCCTCCGAGCCTGCTCCCGCGCCTTAGTTTCTCGGCGCAGGAAAACAGAACACCGCCCGCTGGAGTGTTCCGAGCGGACGGTGCGGCTTCCGAAGGATCCCGGCTTTGCCCATGCGGCGGGCCGGGGTTTTGTTATTCGCCGAAAAGGCGCTTCAGTTCGTCAAGGGATTTCTTCTTCTTGCCCGGCGCCGCGCTGCCAGCGGCCTTCGAGCCCGCCTCGACTGCGGTGTACTCGCCTTCAATCTCATCGCGGAAATGCGACATGGGGGATGCTGAGGTGAGAAAACGTTCGGCGATTTCGCGTCCCACGGCCTGATACTGCATCACCCGGTGCGTATCGAACTCGATTTCCAATATGCGGCGGTCGCGATCATATCCTGCTGAAAGGATCCCGCCGCGGTGAATGGGCCTGCGCTGCATGACATGCTCCTTGGGTAAGGACCTGATAGGTGCATTATCGTCCTTTCGCGGCAATGTACAATTTTCGCGCCGATATTTTTTAGCCGGAGCGCCAGAAGCGGTCTGAAGCGCGGGAAAACATGCCAGAAACCACCGATGAACTTCTTGAAACCCTGACCGAACAGTTTTCCGAGTTGCCGGGACTGGGGCCGAAGTCCGCGTCCCGCATTGTCGGGCATCTGCTCGTCGAGCGCAGGGATCTGGCCGAAAGCCTTGTCCGCTCGCTTTCAAGCGCGCTTAAATGCGCCCATCAGTGCCCGAAGTGCAATACGCTCACGACCGCCGGGGAACTCTGCCCCGTGTGCTCGGATCCGGCCCGGGCTGCGGATGTCATCTGCGTTGTCGAGCAGCCGGCCGACCAGGCAGCCATTGAGGCAAGCGTCGCCTACCGGGGGCTTTATTTCGTTCTCATGGGGCGCATCAATCCGATCCGCGGCGTCAGCCCCGCCGATCTCGGCATCGGCAAGCTCCTTGCGCGGATCCGCACCGAGCAGGTGCGGGAAGTCGTGATCGCCACCAGCTACACGGCGGAAGGGGAAACGACCGCGCACATGATCACGTCGGTACTGCGGCGCCAGTATCCCCAGTTGCGCGTGACAAGGCTTGCACGCGGACTGCCCGTCGGCGTTGAACTCGAATACACGGATGCGCCAACAATATCGGCGGCGATGGCTGATCGCGAAACGGTGAAAAGCTAGGCACAAGTGCCTAATTTCGCTAAAAAATTTTGACAGCCCTGCCGTTAATCCGATATCTTTCGTAACGGCTCGCAATGATGCCGTTATACAGCAGGAACCTTTCGTTTTTCAGGATTATGAACGCACAGGCAGACACAATCGGCGTGAACCGGCTCCGCAGGCCGGCTCTTTCGTCCGCTCTGCTATCCCTAGCTCTAGGCGAGCCGGGGAGCGTGCCTTTGTGCGTCGGAGCATCCTCCCGGCTGACGACCTGAGAGCAATTGCAGACGAAGATCGGCCAGTCATCAAGAAACAACTTTTGAAAACAGACGCACACCCTCTCTTCGGGCTGTGCGTTTTTTATTGGAGAAGAATCATGATCACCCGCAGACAATTCATTTCCGGTGCCGCTGCCTGTGTTGCAGCCGCCTGCGTTCCGGGCGCCTTTGCCGCTTCCGCAAAGAGCGTGAAGATCGCCGTGGGCGGGAAGGCGCTCTACTACTACCTGCCGCTTTCCATTGCCGAGCGCCTCGGATACTTCAAGGACGAGGGGCTTGATGTGGAGATCATCGACTTCCAGGGCGGATCCAAGTCGCTTCAGGCGGTGGTCGGGGGCTCGGCCGACGTGGTCTCCGGCGCCTTCGAGCACACCATCAAGATGCAGCTCAAGCGCCAGCCGATGCGCGCATTCGTGCTTCAGGGACGCGCTCCGCAGGTTGTACTTGCCGTGAGCAACAGGACGATGCCCAACTTCAAGAGCGTTGCTGATCTGCGCGGCAAGAAGATCGGCGTGACGGCTCCGGGCTCGAGCTCCCAGGTGATGGCCAACTTCGCGCTTGCTCGTGCAGGCGTCAAGCCGAACGAAGTGTCCTTTGTCGGTGTGGGCGCCTCTTCGGCCAGCGTTGCCGCGATGCGCTCGGGCCAGATCGACGCGTTTGCGAACCTCGATCCCGCGCTTGCCACGGTGGAGAAGGACGGGCTGGTGACGATCGCCGCCGATACCCGAAACGTCGAGGAGAGCGACAGGATCTTCGGCGGACCGATGGTTGCCGGGTGCCTCTACGCTCCTGAAAAGTACATCAGGAAAAATCCGGAAATCATCCAGGGGCTGACCAACGCCATCGTGCGCGCCGACCGCTGGCTTGCCAAGGCAACGGCAGAGGATATCGTGAAAGTCGTTCCCGAGTCCTACTTCCTCGGCAACAAGGACATCTATGTCGCTGGGTTCCTGAAGAACCGCCCCGCGCTTTCCAAGGACGGATACTTCCCCAAGGGTGCGCCCCAGACTTCGTTCAGGGCTCTGCAGACGGTTGATCCCAAGCTTGCCAGCGCAAAGCCTGACTTCGAGGCCGTCTACACCAATGAGTTTGTGAAGAAGGCGCACAAGAAGTACCCGATGTAATTTTCGGGTGACTGGCTTTGGATTTGGGTTAGAGCATCGGAAAGTTGAAAAATGACGAGACCGGCCATTGAATTGACGGACATCGCCTGCACCTTCCTGAGCGAAGACGGCGGAGCTCTGTCGCATTACACCGCAGTGAGCGGGGTGAATCTTACGGTTGGAACCGGAGAATTTGTCAGCGTCGTGGGACCGACCGGGTGCGGCAAGTCCACGCTCCTCAATATGAGCGCGGGACTGCTCGAGCCCAGCCGGGGGACGGTGCGGATCTTCGGTGACCCCCTCTCCGGGCTGAACCGGCGGGCCGGGTACATGTTCCAGGCCGACAGCCTCATGCCCTGGATGAGCGCGGTTGACAATGTCTCGGCGGGTCTCGTTTTCAATGGGATGGACAAGTCCCAGGCCCGCGAAAAGGCCTCCGAGTGGCTGCGCCGCGTGGGGCTTTCGGGGTTCGAGAACAGTTACCCGCACCACCTCTCGGGCGGCATGCGAAAGCGCGTGGCCATGGCTCAGACCCTGATCATGGATCCGGACATCATTCTGATGGACGAACCGTTTTCGGCTCTCGACATCCAGACGCGTCAGCTCATGGAAAATGAACTGCTTGCGCTCTGGGCCGCCAAGAGAAAGGCCGTGCTTTTCATCACGCATGACCTTGACGAGGCGATTGCCATGAGCGACCGCGTGGTGGTGATGAGCGCCGGGCCAGAAAGCCACCCGATCGGGCAGTTCCTTATTGATCTTCCCCGTCCGCGCGATGTGGCTGAAGTGCGCGTGACACCGCGCTTCATCGAGCTGCACACGGCGATCTGGAGCGTGCTGCGCGAAGAGGTTCTCAAGGGCTATCAGCGCACCAAAGGCAAGTGAGGGACGGAGGCAAGCAATGGACGCAATCAGACAGGCAAGAAAAGTGATGTTCAGGCTCAGGGCCTGGCAGATCGGGCTCCTGGCCATGATTTTCGTGTTCTGGCACGTGATGACTAAGCCGGGGCTCGTACCCGCGCTGGTGTTTGACAATGATGCCCAGGCGGCGTTTTTCTTCGGCGAACCGCTGGAGATCTTCGCCCGCATCTGGGAATGGTTCGTGACGAACGCCGACATCTACGTGCACCTCTGGACAACTCTTGTGGAAACCGTGCTCGCCTTCCTGATCGGCACGGTGACGGGGGGCGCGGTCGGCATGTGGCTGGCGCTTTCGCCCTTTGCAGCGGCGGTTGCCGACCCCTTCATCAAGGGGCTCAACTCGATGCCCCGTGTGATCCTTGCGCCGATCTTTGCCGTCTGGTTCGGCCTGGGCATCGCAAGCAAGGTGGCCCTCGGCGTGACGCTGGTGTTCTTCATCGTGTTCTTCAATGTCTACCAGGGCGTGCGCGAGGTCAATCCCAACGTGCTTGCTTCAGCCCGCATGCTGGGTGCCAGCAAGGCGCAGCTCATGAAGTATGTCTACACGCCTTCGGCCATGAGCTGGGTCTTCTCGTCCCTGCACACGTCGGTCGGCATGGCATTTGTGGGCGCCGTGGTGGGCGAGTACCTGGGCTCGTCCAAGGGCGTGGGCTACCTCATCCTGCAGGCCGAGGGCGTCTTTGACATCAACACCGTGATGGCTGGCATTCTTGTGCTGACAGCCTTTGCCCTGGTGCTTGACTGGGGGGTGGGAATCATCGAGCGGCGCGCCATGCGCTGGCAGCCGAGAGCCGGCACCTCCGTCACTCTGAAGGGCGGCATATAGGCTCGGAAAAAATGCTTTTTTTTCTGGATCCCGATGGGCGGCGCGAGACCCCGCGGGATCCTTTGCCGGTTCCGTTTCCATGCGTTGCGGAAGCAATCCGGCAAGGCGTTCCGCGGGCGAAAAACCGGAGTATGCTCTCCTTGCTGTGCTGGTTCCGGGGGTGCGCCGTTCGCCTTAAGTGAGAACCCTTGGCCGAAAGCTCTCCCGAACCAGGATTGCGGTTTTGTGAAGGAACGCAAATTTGACTCTCGAGGAGAAACCGAAATGGCAATGTCTTCCTACTACAAGCAGCTTGTTGAACAGCGCCGGGAACTGCACAAGTGGCCCGAGCTGGGATGGACCGAGTTCACGACGACAAATTACCTGGTTGAGAAACTGAAGGCCTGGGGGTACGAAGTCCTGATGGGCACAAAGGTGGTCAATCCCGAGGCTGTCTTCGGACGCGACCAGAAGGAAGTTGACGAGGCCATACGGATTGCGCGCTCACGCGGCGTTTCCGAGGAATTCCTCAAGGCAACCGAAGGGTATACGGGGTGCGTGGGCGTGCTTGATACCGGGCGTCCCGGCCCGACGCTTGCGCTGCGCTTTGACATTGACTGCATCCCTGTGCAGGAAACGGACAGCCCCGATCATCTTCCCAACAAGGAGGGATTCCGCTCCGAGCACGACGGCTGCATGCATGCCTGCGGGCACGACACCCATATGTCGGTCGGCCTGTGCGTGGCCAAGTGGGCGGTCGATCACAAGGATCAGCTCAAGGGCCGTCTGAAGATCGTCTTCCAGCCCGCAGAAGAGGGCGTGCGCGGCGCCAATGCGGTTGCCGCCTCGGGCGTGCTCGATGACTGCGACTACTTCCTCGGCTCGCACATCGGCATGGTGAGCCCCTACGGCGAGATTGTGATTGATCCGTGGGGATTCCTCTGCACGGTGAAGTATGACGTCACCTTCAAGGGCAAGCCCGCCCATGCCGGCGTCGAGCCCAACGCGGGGCGCAATGCGCTTGCCTGTGCGGCATCGGCAACTCTGCAGCTCCTTGGCATTCCGCGCCACGGCTCTGGCATGACGCGCGTGAACGTCGGCGTGCTGCGCGCCGGCTCCGGACGCAACGTGATTCCCGCTTCCGCGACCATGGTGATGGAGGTGCGCGGCGAAACGGCCGCGATCAACGACTACATGGCCGAACAGGCCCGCAACATCATCGAGGGCTCGGCAAAGAGCTACGGCTGCGAATACGACATCCGCACGATGGGCGCAGCCTGCGACATGACCAACGATCCTGAGATGGTTGACATGCTGCGCGAGGTCGCCAAGACCATCCCCGAGTACACCCAGATCGTCGAGCGCAAGAACTTCGGCGGTTCCGAGGATGCTTCGCTTCTTGCCAAGCGCGTCAAGGATCACGGCGGCAAGGTGGCCTTCTTTGTGAATGGCGCCAATCGTCCGGCAGGCCACCATCAGTTCAATTTCGACGTGAACGAAGAGGCGATGGATACCGGCTTCAGGATGTTCGTCGGCATGGTCGGCAAGATCATGGGCTGATGCTCCACGGCAGCGACGTGAAAGAGGGCTGCAGCCCTCTTTCAGGCCGCTTCGCTCAAGGGCGCTCTTGTGGGGGAATACCCTGCATCGGGCGTCCTTTTGCTTGGGGAAAATCAAAAGCAGGACTGGTTCAATACTCCCATCGGACAATCGGGAAGCATAATTCGAAAGGAATATGCGAAATCCCTATTTTTGGGTATCCGCAGCATCAGACGAAGGAGACGAAATCATGGCAGGAGACCTGCAGCGAGATGGCGTGAAGTTTTGCCAAAGGATTTTTGATCATGTCCGCTCGATGAGCGTTGACGGCATTGGAGTCACCCGTCAGGGGTATAGCGTGACCGAGAACGATGTGATCGATTATCTGAAGTCGATCGGCGTTGAGCTCGGGCTGGAGATCACGACGGATGCTGCGGGAAACGTCTGGATGCGGATGCCCGGGCGCGATCGCTCGCTGCCTGCGGTCGTGGCCGGCAGTCACACGGACAGTGTTCCCCAGGGAGGCAACTATGACGGTCTGGCCGGCATTGTGGCCGCGCTTGCCACGGCCTGGTGGATGCGCCGTATCAACTTTGTGCCCCAGCGCGACTACGTCGTGCTCATGATGCGTTGCGAAGAGTCGAGCTTCTTTGGCAAGGCCTACGTGGGGTCTCTTGCCTTCACCGGGCAGCTGACCCTTGCCGACACGGCTCTCAAGCACCGTACGCTCGACAAGACGCTTGGCGAGTGCATGTCCGAGTGCGGGTTCAATCCGGCTGAGATCACGGCAGGCAAGCCCCTGGTGGATCTTTCCAAAATCGCCGCATTCATTGAGCTGCACATTGAGCAGGGGCCAACGCTTGACTCGAGCAAAACCGAGAGGGTCGGCATTGTGACCGGCATCCGCGGCAATGTGCGCCACAAGGTCGTGAAATGCATCGGCCAGACGGCGCATTCGGGCGCCGTGGACAAGCAGTACCGCCATGACGCGGTGATGGCAACGGCCGAGCTTATCAGCCGCATGGACCGTCACTGGGACGAGTGGCTTGAAAAGGGCGAAGACCTTGTCTTTACGGTCGGCGTTCTGAAGACGGCGGCCACCGCTGCGATCAGCGTGATTCCCGGCGAGACGACTTTTACTGTCGACATGCGCGGGCTCAAGCTCGATACGGTCGAGCGCTTCCATGAGCTTCTGCTCAAGGAGGCTCAGGCCGTTGCCGAAAAGCGCGGCGTGAAGTTCGAGTTTGACAAGAAGCTCGTGACGCAGCCGGCCAGCGTCGATGAGGCGCTTTCCAACCGGCTTGCCGCCACCGCTGAGAAGTGCGGCATCCCGGTGCGCCGGCTCGCGAGCGGCGCCGGACACGACTCGGCCGTGATCGGAAACAAGGGGGTTCCGGTTGCCATGATCTTTGTGGCCAACCAGAACGGTTCGCACAATCCGTATGAAGCCATGGAGATCCGCGATTTCATGATCGGGGCGAATCTGCTCTGGCGCACGGTTGAACACTACGATCAGGAACTCTGAAGCGGCGTGCGGGGGCAGGCTTCCGGCCCGCACCCCGCGCAGGCAGACAAGGCAAAAGCAACAGGAGATGCACCATGTTGAGCCGTAGTTCCGCAGTGGTATCGCGGGTTGTCGTCTTTGATCTGAGTCCCCTCTTTCGGCATGCTCTTGCCGAGCTTGTCCGTCTGACGCCCGGATTTGATCTTGTCGGAGAGACAGGCAGAATCGATGACGTGCCGATCATGGCCGATGCCGCGGACGCGAATTTCTTCATTCTGGATCTGGATGCGGGGGCGCCCGCGCTGGAACTCCTTGAAAAGCTGAAGGGCGGCCGCGAATGCCGGTGCGTCATGACGATCACGGTGGGACGGGAGGCTGAGCTGATGGCGGCCATTCGCACCCAGGCCGACGGCTTCCTCACCAAGCGCCACACGGCCGATGAGTTTGTCCGACAGCTCGCCAAGGTTGCGCGCGGCGAGATGGTGATCAGCGACATTCTCACCAATGCGCTCGCCATGACGCTGCGCACGGCGCCGTTTCCGGATGAGTCAAGAAATGCTGAAGCGCTCAGTCCTCGCGAGGTGGAAGTACTCCAGTGCATCGCGACGGGGCTGAGCAACAAGCAGATCAGTGAGCAGCTCGGAATTTCCGACGGAACGGTGAAGGTGCACGTCAAGCACGTGCTCAAAAAGCTGCGGTTTGCAACGCGCGTGGAAGCGGCGCTCTGGGCGAGCCAGAAGGGACTTCCCCCCGCCCGCTAGCGAGCAGGGAGATTTCCGCCAGGCTGCTCAAGGCTCGGCGAAGAGATCTCCCGTGTTTGCACCGTGGGGCTCAATCAGGCCGAAGTGCCGGTAGGCGTGCGGCGTTGCGATGCGGCCGCGCGGCGTGCGCTGCACGAGCCCCTGCTGGATGAGGTAGGGCTCGACAACGTCTTCAAGCGTATCCCTGTCTTCCCCCAGAGAACTTGCCAGGTTATCGATGCCGACAGGGCCGCCGGAGAACTTCTCCATGATTGTCGAGAGGAATTTGCGGTCTACCAGATCCAGTCCGATGGGATCGACGGCGAGCATTTTTAGGGCGGCGTCTGCGATGTCTTTGGTGATGGAGCCATCATGGCGGACTTGGGCATAATCGCGCACCCTCCGCAACAGCCTGTTTGCAATTCTGGGTGTCCCGCGGCTTCGTTTGGCGATTTCCTGCGCACCTTCGGCATCGATCTGAACGTTCAGGAGCCGGGCGGAGCGGGAAATGATGAAGGCCAGATCCTTTGCGCTGTAGAACTGCAGCTGGTTGACGATGCCAAAGCGTGCGCGCAGGGGATTGGTCAGGGATCCGGCACGGGTGGTGGCGCCGATCAGCGTGAAGGGGGGCAGATCGATCTTGATTGATCGGGCGGCTGGTCCCTCGCCGATCATGATGTCGATCTGGTAGTCCTCAAGAGCCGGGTAAAGGATCTCTTCGACAACCGGGCTGAGCCGATGGATCTCATCGATAAAAAGTACGTCGTTCTTTTCGAGGTTTGTGAGAATTGCCGCAAGGTCTCCCGGTCGCTCCAGAACGGGGCCTGAAGTCTGCCTGAGATTCACTCCCATCTCGTTTGCGACGATGTGCGCAAGGGTCGTTTTACCCAGCCCAGGAGGTCCGAATACGAGCAGGTGATCGAGCGGTTCCCGACGCTGCTTGGCTGCGGCAATGAACACTTCGAGCTGGTCGCGCACCGCAGGCTGCCCGACATAGTCGCGAAGCAGCTTCGGCCGCAGCGCTCGGTCGATGTTATCTTCGTTTGGACTGGCCGAGGATGCGGCCACAATGCGTTCAGTTTGCTCAGCCATGATGCAGGGATCGGGAAAACACGTTTAGCGAGACAAGGATTGTAGGGCCTGCCGGATGCCTTCGGAAACAGAGACGTCTTCGGGAAGCTTCTTGGCGGCGGCAATGGCCTCGCGCTCGGAGTATCCCAGAGCGACCAGCGCGGAGACGATGTCGCTCTTGGCTTCGCTGTGCTCGCCGGCTGCCAGGCTGATGCCTTCAAGGTCGGCGCCGAGTTTGCCTTTGAGTTCGAGCACGAGCCGCTCGGCGGTTTTCTTGCCGATGCCCGGGATGCGCGTGAGCATGGCGCTGTCCTGGGCGGCGATGGCCTGCGCGAGCATCTGCACGGTCATGCCCGAGAGGATGGACAGGGCCGTGCGGGCGCCGATGCCTGAGATCTTGATGAGCATCCGGAAAACGGAGCGCTCGGCGGCGGTGAGAAAGCCGTACAGGAGCTGTGCATCTTCGCGCACCAAGAAGTGTGTGAGCAGAACAACCTGCCCGCCGATTTCGGGAAGGTTGTAGAAGGTTGACATGGGTACGTCGATTTCATATCCGACGCCGCCCACATCCACCAGGATTTGAGGCGGGTTTTTCTCGATGAGCTTTCCGCTGATGCGTCCGATCATGATTGCTGTTTCCTTTGTTTGGCAAATTGTTCCCAGGCTCCGCGTCGGTGCGCGCGGCTGCTTAGAGAGCGCACGCCGGTGCGTGAAGCAGGCATGGCGCTCTCATGCAGGGCCTTGAGTTTCATTGAGTTGGCGCAGGTGATGGCGCAGGCCAGTGCGTCGGCCGCGTCGCTTTGCGGAATTTCCTGCAAGCCGAGCAGCCGCATCACCATGTGCTGGATCTGAGACTTGAGGGCGGCTCCGGTGCCGACGACTGACTGCTTGATTTCCGACGGGGTGAACTCATGGACGTGAAGCCCGTGAACGGCGGCGCATGCAATGGCAGCTCCTCTGGCCTGTCCGAGCAAAAGAGTGGTTTTTGGATTGATGTTCAGAAAAATAATCTCCGCCGCGGCGCAGCTGGGGTGCGTCTGCTTGATGATCCGCGAGAGTTCCTCGTGGATGAACGCCAGCCTCTGGCAAAGATCGCCCCGGGGTACGTGGATGCAGCCGGCTGCGACGAGCTCAAAGGAGCCGGCGGCTGCGTCGATGACGCCGTATCCGGTGTGGTTCAGGCCGGGGTCGATGCCAAGAATGCGAAGGGAGTCAGACACGGGAAAATGCAAGGAGTAAAGGCGGAACAGCGGCGGATTGTACCGAAGTGGAAAAGCGAAAATGCGCATGCCGGGAGCATGCCTGCACGGGTACAATGGTTAACGTAGCCTTCAGAATGGGAGAGGTGTTTCTGGCGGGCTCCCGTTTTGACCGATGAGAGAGTGAGGTGCTCCCTTGAAAGTCAGCCGAATGATACGAAGACTTCTGTCGCCCCTGTTTTGCCTGGCCGCACTTTTGTGCGGTTTGGGTGGAGTCGCTTTTGCCGCTGGCCAGCCTGGCGATCCCCCGTCGCTCACGGTTGGCGTGCCGGCTGACCGTTGCCCGGTTTTTTATCAGGACAAGAGGACAGGGGAGGTCACCGGAATCGGTGTCGATCTGATGCGGATTGCCGCTGAAAAAGCCGGCTACAAGCCGATATTCAAGATTGTCCGCGAGCGCACGCTCAAGGATGCGCTCGACAATGAGTCCTACGATGTGGTCATGCCTTTCGGCGGCGTGATCAAAAGCACCGCCGGCGCCGGGATGGTAGTCTCGGACAATCTGATTCAGACGGCTTTTACCCTGGTTGTCGTGAACAGGGAGTTCACGCCGATGCAGGACCTGCGGGTGGGAATGCACCGATCCATCGCCACGGCAGCCGAGATCGTCCAGAAGCTGTATCCCGGAATCCAGATCACGCTGTTCGACTCCATGGATGCCGGAGTCAGGGCGTTGCGCGCAGGCAAGGTGGATGCATTGCTTCACAACTCCTATGTCTGGAGTTATGTGCTGCAGAAGCCCTCCTATTCCGATCTCATCGTGCAGCCGGCGGCGATGTTTGCCATGGATTTCCGCGTGGGAGCGCGCGACACGGAGGCGGGCAGGGAAATTATCTCCCGGCTGAACGGCGGAATCCGCGGACTGACGGACACCCGCCGGCATGCCATAGTTCTCGATCACACCTCGCGCAGACTGTATGAGTTTGATTTTGCCGACTACCTGTATCTGTACGGGCGCATCCTGCTTCTTGGC
>ODAI011948060.1_pt1 | contig 19373 bp, 19 predicted proteins | sample 1539321 | NCBI WGS metagenome assembly ODAI01 (sample SAMN02144231, study PRJEB22623) | gut metagenome | biome: sheep rumen | host: Ovis aries | place: New Zealand
AAATTACCTTCAAATCAATCCTATATGGATGCATATAAGACGATAGAAAAATATCGTCAATTCTCCTTAACAATGGCAGCTAATTTTATTAACGCGATGCTTATTTCTATTTTTATCATCGTAATTCTTGTGATGAATGACTTAGTCAATTTAGTCTATGTGAGTCTCCCTATTGCATTAGCTTTTATTGAATCATTCTTCTACAATCCATTTTTCAAAAACAAAGAAATTCAAATAGTGGAGAGAGAACAAGAAATTAATGATGTTGAAAATGATTTTCAGTTTCGCGTTAGATGTTCGGACACCCATAACATCGCGTACCAACTTGGCTTAAATAAAAACATCTTCAACTATGTTGAAATTGCTTCAATGATTGCCGTCTCTATCTCAGTGATGGCAATCACATCTTCAATCAATATAACTTATCTGATTTTCTATCTCTGTATTATGAGTTTCCTTAAGTCGAATATCTGTAGACTTTTAGAGTTTTCTTCTGAAAGCGAAGAATTTGACTTCATCAAAGCTAAACTTCTTAATTATCTATCAATTTCATAGAATATTTTAAAATATCTATGATAAACTAATAGAACAATGGAACTCGATTTTAATTCAAAATTTGAAGAATATGAATCTTATGAGGAAGAATATCTCTCCCTCATGGAAATCACCTTTAAGACTCTTGGAATCAAATGTGATCCGATTGTCTCGGTCTCATTAGTGGACAATGAATACATTCACTATATCAATCGAGAATATCGCCATATTGATCGACCAACCGATGTTATTAGCTTCGCGTTCCTTGATGACGGCCATGAATACGATAAAGTCCTGTTCAAAAAAGGATTAGTCACCTTAGGAGATATTTATATCTCAGTAGATAAGGCGATTGAACAGGCTAAAGAATATGGCCACTCTATCAAAAGAGAATTATCATTCCTCTTCGTTCATGGTTTGCTCCATTTATGTGGATATGACCATATGACAAAGGAAGATGAAGAAGTGATGTTCGCTTTACAAGACAAAATATTAAAAGAAAAAGGAGTTTAACTCATGGATAAGAAAGAATTAATTCAAAAAGCAGTAGAGGCAAGAAGCCTCTCCTATTCACCATATAGCCACTTTGCAGTAGGTGCTGCTGTTTTAACTAAAGATGGCAAAGTCTTTTTAGGAGCAAATATTGAAAATTCTGCTTATTCACTTTGCATGTGCGCTGAAAGAAATGCGTTATATAATGCGATGATGCACGGCTATAAAAAAGACGATTTTGTCGCTCTTGCATTAAGCGCAGATACAGATACTCCATGTTCACCATGCGGAGCATGTCGCCAAGTCATTAGTGAAGTCTTCCCAAAAGATGGCCTCATTATCATGACTAATATCAAAGGTGATGTTCAAGAAACTAACATTGGAGAATTATTACCTTACGCTTTTAGCGAGGATGATCTTAAATAATGAAATCCGGATTTGTCGCTATTCTTGGACATCCAAATGTTGGAAAGTCCACAATTTTAAATGGAATCATCAATAGAAAGATTTCTATTGTTACCGATAAGAGTCAAACAACTCGTAATATCATTAAGGGTATTTATCGAGGAAAAGACAGCCAAATTATTTTCATTGATACTCCTGGTATTCATAAACCACACGTTAAACTTGGAGTAGAAATGAATTCTATGGCCTATTCTAGCGCTCACGAAGCTGATGTGAATATTTTAGTAGTGGATGCTTCTAAGCCATTTTCCGATAGCGATGAATTCTTACTCGAACATTTAGATATTAAAAATGCTCCGCTTGTTATCGTTTTTAATAAAATTGACCAATCGAGAATCACACAAGTGGAAAAATTAAAGGCCACCTATAAGGAAAAACTCCCAGAAAGCCACTTTATAGACACTGTAGCGAGTGAAAGATTCAATTTAGAGGAATTAATCGCTTTAGTGGAAAAACTCCTCCCAGAAGGACCAGAATACTATCCTGGAGAAGAAGTGACTGATAAAGATGAGATTTTCCAAATTAAAGAAATTATTAGAGAAAAAGTTCTTAAGACTTTAAGAGAAGAAGTTCCACATTCAATCGCCATCTATGTTGATCATATTGAATGGGAAGAGAATCCTTTACATATCCACGCTTCAATTATCGTTGAAAAGGATTCCCAAAAGGGAATAGTAATAGGCGCTAACGGTAAGAGAATCAAAGAGATTGGTCTTAAAGCAAGAAGAGATATCGAAAGATTATTAAATAAGCACGTCTATTTAGAGTTATTCGTCAAAGTTCAAAACGATTGGAGAGATAATGACGACTTGCTCGAACTTTACGGATATAAAAACAAAAAACAATAACCATGAAGATAATTGTATTATCTCAAACAAAATATAAAGAAAACGATGTTATTTATGATGCGATCAGTGAAACTGAGACCGTATCTTTTAAAGCGTATCGTGGACAAGATAACAAAAGCCAATACCTCTGGCTTAATAATCCATTAACTATCGCCGAAGTTGAATTCGCAGACCGTCGATATAAACACCCAACATTAAAAGAAGCAAAGCTTATTTCTTCACCGATGACCGATAAGAAGCCTTTAGAATACTTCTATTGTTTAAACGTGGTAACCGAAATTGCTAACAAGATGTTTCAACCAGAAGAACGATATGTCTTGTTTAAAGATATTGAAGAGTCACTAACCGCTCTAAAAGAAAAAGAAGATTACCTTATGGTAATATTAATCCTTTTAGCTAGAGCAATTAAGGCTAGTGGCGCTGAACTTGAAGTGAATTCATGTGTCTTCTGTGGTGCTACAACTGATATCGTCGCCTTCTCTTTTGCAGACGGAGGATTTGTCTGTCGTAACTGCACAAGCGATTCAGTAGTTGCAGATTTAACTCCACTCCAAATGAAATTAATCAGATATATTTTTAAGTCTCCAGACTATTCTTGCAAAGCAAGCGATATGTTCTCTAAGGAAGACAAAATCACAATCTTAAAGCATTTAAGCGAGTATATTTACGATGAAGTAGGGGTTTCCATTTCATCGATTCAAACTTTATATAAATAATTTATAAAAAATACACTCATAGTGTGTTGACAAATAACATAGGTCACGATATTCTTTTTCTCGTGCATTATTGGAGGTATTTCACAATGAGTGAATACAGTTTTGATAAATTATGTAGCCATTTTATTACTTCCGGTTATTACTTCCAAGGAAGTGAAATTTATGGTGGCTTATCTAACACCTGGGACTATGGTCCTTTAGGAAGTGAGATTAAAAGCAACATTAGAAAAATGTGGTGGAAGAAGTTCGTTCAAGAAAGTCCTACTAATGTAGGAATTGACGCAGCTATCCTCATGAACCCAAAAGTTTGGGAAGCAACTGGCCACGTTGCAACATTTAACGATCCATTAATCGATTGTAAGAAATGTAAACAACGTTTTAGAGCCGATCAATTAATTGAAGCTGCTCGTCCTGACGCTCCTGTCACATCAATGACTAATGAGCAAATGATGGATTATATCCGTACAAATCACATTGCTTGCCCTAACTGTGGTGCAGAAGATTTTACCGATATCCGTCAATTCAATATGATGTTTAAAACACATATTGGTGTTACAGAAGATAGCAAATCAACTGTCTATCTTAGACCAGAGACCGCTCAAGGCGTCTTTGTGAACTTTAAAAATGTTCTTAGAACAACAAGAAGAAAATTACCTATTGGTATTTGTAATACCGGTAAGGCATTCCGTAATGAAATCACTCCAGGTCAAATGACTTTTAGAACTCGTGAATTTGACCAAATGGAGATGGAATTCTTCTGCAAGCCAGGAACAGACTTAGAATGGTTTGATCACTGGAAGAAAAAATGCTTATCATTTATTAATGATCTTGGCATCAAAGATGACAAACTCCGTTATCGTGACCATGACCCAGAAGAATTAGCGTTCTATTCTAAAGCAACAACTGATATCGAATTCATGTTCCCATTTGGATGGGGTGAAGTTTGGGGTATTGCTGATAGAACAGACTACGACTTAAAAAGACATATGTCTTATAGTGGCGAAAGCTTAGAATATCTCGACCCAGAAACTAACGAAAAATATGTTCCATATTGTATCGAACCATCTGTTGGTCTAGATCGTTTAGTGCTTATGTGCTTATGCAACGCTTATGATGAAGAAACAGTCGGGGAGAACGATACTCGTATCGTTATGCACCTTGCTCCTGCTATTGCTCCAATTAAAGCAGCAATTCTTCCATTAAGCAAAAAGCTTGAAGAAAAAGCACGTGAACTTGAAACTATGCTCGCTAAATACTTCCCAGTTCTTTATGACGATACTGGAAGTATCGGAAAGAGATATCGTCGTCAAGATGCAGTTGGCACTCCATTCTGTATCACTGTTGACTTCCAAACACTTGAAGATAACGAAGTTACAATCAGAGATCGTGACACTATGAACCAAGTTCGTATGCCAATCACTGAACTCGTTAAATACTTAAGTGTCAAATTATTCTATTAGTATTAAAATAGTAATAAATTAGTAGTTTTATAACAAAGTTATATGGCATATAAAGGATTAATTTCAGAAGACATCTTAAAACATGCGGATATCGTAAAAGTCATCGGTTCTTACCTTAATTTAGTTAAACAAGGCAAAAACTATAAGGCAGTATGCCCATTCCATGATGATACGAATCCTTCTTTAACCATCTCCCCAGAAAAGCAGTTCTTTAAATGCTTTGTCTGTGGCACTGGTGGTAACGCCTTTAACTTTGTTCAAAAATTTGAACACGTATCATTCCCAGAAGCTGTAAGGAAGGTTGCTGATATCATTGGCTACCATCCTGAAGGCCTAGAAGCGATTTCTAAACCTGTGAAGGTTGATGAAAAGAAAGAAACTTTGCTTAAGTGCTTACATGATTTAAATCTTTATTATCAATTTGCACTTAATACACCCGATGGAAAAGAAGGCGTTGAATATTTTGATTCAAGAAACCTTGATGCTTCCTTAAGGAACAAATACAAATTAGGCTATGCTCCTAAAGACGGCAAAGCGACTATCGACTTCTTATTAAAGAAGGGACACTCAATTGTTACAATTGAACAAACTGGTGTCATGAGAATGATATCAAACACCAATTATCGAGATATGAACGAAGGTCGTGTTACCTTCCCAATCTGCGATATTGATGGAAACGTCATTGGATTTAGTGCTCGTCGTATTAAAAATGATGATTCCGCTAAATACATGAATACGCCTGAAACATATTTGTTTCATAAGACAAATAACTTATATAACATTCACATCGCAAAAGATGCATGTAAGCTTAAGGGCTACATATATGTATGCGAAGGATTCATGGATGTATTCGCTTTAGGCAAGATTGGAATTGATGCCGCAGTGGCGATTATGGGAACCGCTCTTACTAATGAGCACGTTCAAATCTTACGAAGCCTAAATGTAGAAATAAGGCTATGCCTTGATGGCGATTTACCAGGACAATCGGCAATGATGAAAATCGCTAGAGTCCTCGCTAAGAACGGAATTAAATTCCGAGTCGTCGATAACCAAGGTAGTAGCAAAGATCCTGATGAGATTCTTAATCAAGACGGAAAAGAAGCTCTTGAAGAATATCTTAACAAGCTCGTTGATCATAATGACTTCGCCTTAAATTATTATTTAAGAAGTAATCCTCTTAAGACGAATGAAGAAAAGAAAGCTCTTATCAAAGAGTTCCTTCCAGTCCTCTTAAGGATTAATAGCCAAATTGAATTAGATACTTATCTTAGGAAACTAGAAAAGATTACAGGGTTCGATGCTGAATCGATTAGGAACTTATTACGAAGAACTAGGGAAAGCGTTAATGCTGGGGAAGGCATTAGTCGTGAACTATTCCAAAACTTCCATCCTGAAAGAGAAGCCCTCCAGAAGCTTGTAACTGCTGAGCGTGAGCTTTTATACCAAATGAGTCAAAACAAGGCTGCAGTGAGCTTCTACGAACAAAGAATCGGTGGATTCTATGATGACATCTACCGCCAGATTGCAATGTTCATGGTTGAATACGCTGAAAACCATGACGACATGGACTTAGGCGGACTCATTGTCCTAGTTGAAGAAAGTGACCTTGATAATAAGGATGAAATTATCGAAGATCTCACTTCAATGGCGTTTGAGACTCATCCAAATAAATGCGACGAGAATTTACTCAATAATCTACTCGAGACGATTAATGGAGAAAAAAGTCGTATTACTGATGAAGACATATTAGAAAATTCCCTTAAGGGAAAATCAGAATTGGAACAGGCGAGAATCATCGCGGAATTCCGAAGAAGAAAAATGAATAAATAAAACTGACAATTGTTAATAGGGAGAATGTAACAATGGGAAGACCAAAGAAAACTGAAGGCGCTGCAGTTAAAAGTGCCGAAAAGAAAACTACAAAGAAAGTCACTAAAAAAAGAGACACTGAAACTTTAGCGACTCTTGCCGAAATCGAAGCAAAGCTTTTAAAGAAAGCTAAGAACAATGGTGATTCACTTGATCAAAGTGACATCTATGACGCTCTTAACGATTACGAACTTGAAGATGATGTTGTTGATGATTTAATTCAATACTTTGCAAATCAAAAAATCGAAGTCGTTTCTGAAGACATGGATGAAGACGAAGATGAAGAAATCAGCGATGAAGACTTTGATGAAAGCAAAATGACCGAAGATCTTGATGATGACTTCTATGAATCAGAAGATGAGTCTGAGGCTGAGGAACTTGATTTTGATATTGACCACTTAGATGTTACTATCGGTGGAGATGTTAAAGTTAATGACTCCGTTAAGATTTATCTTAAAGAAATTGGCAAATACGAACTTCTTAAACCAGAAGAAGAACCAATCCTTGCTGCTAAAATCCTCCAAGGTGATGAAGAAGCAAAACAAAGACTTATCAACGCAAACTTACGTTTAGTCGTTAACATTGCTAAGCACTATGTCGGTAGAGGAATGCTCTTCTTAGACTTAATTCAAGAAGGTAACTTAGGTTTAATGAAGGCTGTTGATAAATTCGACTACACAAAAGGATTTAAGTTTTCAACTTATGCGACATGGTGGATTCGTCAAGCGATCACACGTGCGATTGCTGACCAAGCCCGTACCATCCGTATTCCAGTCCATATGGTCGAAACCATTAACAAGATGACCCGTGTTCAACGTCAACTTGTTCAAGACTTAGATAGAGATCCAACCGCTGAAGAAATTTCCGAAGCTATGGGTGGAGAACTTTCCGCTAAGAGAATTAGAGAGATTCAAAGAATCGCCTTAGAACCTGTTTCATTTGAAACCCCAATTGGTGAAGAAGATGATTCTCATTTAATCGACTTTATCGAAGATAAAGATAATGAATCTCCTGTTGATTACACAACCAAGAAACTCCTTAAAGAAGAGCTTGATTCTATTCTTAAAGATTTAACTGATAGAGAAGAAAGAGTATTAAGACTCCGTTATGGATTAGATGATAATCGTCCAAGAACTCTTGAAGAAGTCGGAAAAGAATTCGGAGTTACTCGTGAACGTATTCGTCAAATCGAAGCTAAAGCTATTAAAAAGCTTAAACATCCAACAAGACGTAAGAAATTAGGAGACTATCGTAACTCATAATGAAATTATCTAAGAGACTTCAAGCCATCTATGATATGGTCCCTTGTGGCGTCCTTGCTGATGTCGGAAGTGACCACGGGAAATTAATAATTTCCCTCTTTCAAAATGGCGTGATTTCTAAAGGATATGCGATTGAAAATAAAAAAGGCCCATTTGATAGACTAAAGAAAGCGATTAAAGAGAATAATGCCTCTGATGGAGTTATCCCAATGCTTTCGGATGGCATCAGTGAACTTCCTAGCGATGTTGAAACTGTTGTTATTGCTGGAATGGGTGGATTCAATGTTATTGATATTCTTAAAAAGAATCCTGGTAAACTTAAAAACGTCCGCACAATCATTGTAGACGCACATAACGCAATCCCTGAATTAAGAAAACAAGTTACAAAAATGGGATTTGTTATCGCTGATGAAGATATCGTTTATGAGAGTGGCGTTTATTATGAAATAATAAAATTCATCTCTGGAGAAGCGATGTATCTCGATGATCCTGATATTGAATTTGGACCAGTTTTAAGAAGTGAAAAATCAATGACATTTAAAGCCAAATACATTTCAAGAATCAAAGAGATTGATAAACTTCTTGAAAATAAAGACATCCCAGATGGCAAAATCAAAAAACTCAATTCTGAAAAAGAAAGGATTAATGAGGTTTTATGAACACAAAAAGTTTATTGAATAAACTTGGTAAGAGATTCCCTAAGAAATACGCAAAGATGAATCATGACTTTGTTGGTTTAATGACTGGCAAACTCCCAAAAGAGATTCATAAAATCGTTTTGTGCTTAGACTGTGATTGGGAAATCTTTGATAAAATCAAAGAAGAGAAACCAGATTTAGTCTTAACTCATCATCCATTAGTCTATGGTTTACGTTCTCGAGTTTTTAAACGTGACCCAAGCAAAAAAGAATTATGTGATGCATTAGATGCAATTAATGTTCCTGTTTATTCAGTGCATACAAACTTCGATACAGGCTTAGGCGGCATGAATGACGCTTTAGCCGAAGCATTACATTTGAAAAATGTAAAAGTCATTGAAGAGAACATTATGATGCGTGGAGGAGAATTAGAATCTCCTATGAGTGCTGAGGAATTTGCTAAAATGGCAAATAAAGCGTTTAATGTCCACTACTCTTTATTGATAAATAAAGGGAAGAAAGAAATTAGAAGCGTTGCTATTATTGGAGGAGGCGGAAGCGGAAACTGGCCAATCGCTAAAGATAATGACTACGACATCTATGTTTCTGGAGATGCACCTCATCATGTAAGAAGAGATATCGTCAATGCTAAGTATAATTACTTAGATATGCCACATGAGATTGAAAAAATCTTTATGCCAACAATGAAAAAACTCATCCATGAATTAGATGAGTCTATTGAAATCGTTGTTATCGACCACGAAGTCGAACCAACTGTTATAAAGTAAGCAAATAATTATAAATCTCATCCACAATGCATTGTGGAGTAGAAGCCCCTGATCCAACAGCGGCTTTTCTTTTGCCTGTTAAATCGTGTTTTTTAAGATCTTCTAAATCATTAACCATTAACACTAAGGAATCTGGATAATTTGCCTTAGCAATATCATATAGCTTATTAGAGTTACTGGACTTATGGTGACCAACAATAACTATCAGGTCTGTGTCTTTTTCTATCTTCAAGATAGCTTCTTGCCTAAGGCGTGTCGCGTTACAAATCTCATTCATAATTCTAGCGCCTGGGAAGTGATTTAAAATGTCTTTATGATACTTTTCTAACTCATAAAAATTAAGGGTTGTTTGGTTTAAAACAAACGGAGACTTATCAGTAATTAATTGGTAGTTAATTAGTATTTTTGTATCATATAATGATACATTCTTGGAAACCGATAAAGCAGCGTTTGCTTCTTTATGACCGTTTTGACCGATATAAATTACTTGGTGAGACGCTTCGATTTCTTTCTTGATTTTGTTAAGGTTATCTTGAACTTTAAAACATGTCGCATCGTAAGTAATTAGCCCTTTTTTCTTAGCAAGTATATCAAGCTTTTCATCATGCCCATGTGCGGTAAAGACTAAAACATCTCCTTCTTGGAGCTTATTGATCTCACTAATTTCTTCACCTTCAAGAGTTATAAAACCATCTCTAGTAAGACTATCAATCAATGATTGATTATGTGCGAGCATACCTAAGATATAAATCTTTTTATCTGGATGTTCTTCTTTCGCTTTTTGAACCATTTTAACAGCGTGAGTAACACCAGAACAAAATCCTTGAGGTTTAATCAATGCAACATTCATAAAAAAATGTTAACATATTTCAAGGTGTTTAAGTATGGAAAACAATAATAAAGATATTTATCTTGGAAGCCATGTAAGCATGAACGCTCCTGAATTCTATCTGGGAAGTGTCAAAGAGGCTCTTTCATATGGATCAGACACTTTTATGTTTTACACAGGCGCTCCTCAAAATAGTTTTAGAAAACCTCTCTCTGAATTAAAAATTCAGGAAGGAAGAAAATTGATTAAAGAAGTTGGAATAGATGAAAATAAAATCATCGTCCACGCTCCATATATCATTAATGCAGCGAATTACACACGCGAAGATATTTATGAGTTGGCTATTAACACAATCGTTAGTGAACTAAGAAGAACATATGGATTTGGTGCTCACATTATGGTTCTCCACCCAGGAAGCCATGTCGGTATGGGTGCTGAAAATGGCATTTTGGCTTTAGCCAAAGCGTTAGATACTGCTTTAGAATGTGATGGCACTGATGTAAAGATTGCTATTGAAACAATGGCGGGTAAAGGTCACGAAATTGGTATTACCTTTGAACAAGTTCGTTCAATCATTGATCACTGCAAACACAAAGACCGTTTAGGTGTTTGCTTAGATACATGTCACATCTCAGATGCTGGATATGATATTAAATATCATCTTGATGATGTAATTGAAGAATTCGATAAAGTAATTGGCTTAGATAGACTACTTGTTGTCCACGTTAATGACAGTAAGAATCCTGTGGGAGCGCATAAAGATAGACATGAAAACATTGGATATGGTTATTTAGGCTTTGATGTATTATGCAAAGTTGTTCATCATCCTCGCTTAAAAGGAATTCCAATGATTCTAGAGACTCCTTATTACAACGAAAAAGCCCCTTATAAGCAAGAGATTGCTATGCTAAGGAGCTCTAAATACATTGATAATTGGAGAAACTAAAGCTTATTAATTTCTTCTACTAAGGTCTCAAAGGCTTCAGCCTCTGGGACTTTTTTAATAATTTTATCTTTTTTAAAGATAACATATTGATGACATCCACCGGCAATACCGATGTCTGCGTTTTTTGCTTCACCTGGTCCGTTAACAACGCATCCCATAACAGCAACATGGATTGGCTTATTAACGGTCTCGAGATAGTCCATAACTTTTCTAGCTAGTTCTTCAACATTAACTTGAGTTCTACCACAAGTTGGACAGGCAACAAGAGTTGGATAATTTGGATATAATCCACAGTCATGAAGAAGTCTCTTGCAAGTAATGATTTCGTCTTTAACACTTCCAGAGATAGATATTCTAATCGTATCTCCAATGCCATCTAATAATAAAGGTGCTAAACCAGCAGATGAACGGATAACTGCAATATCTTTAAATCCAGCTTCAGTAATTCCTAAATGTAATGGATATGGGAATGTTTCACTTGCTAACTTATAAGCTGCAATAGTTTCTAAAACATTGCTTCCTTTTAAAGATATGACTATGTCATAAAAGCCGAGTGATTCTAAAATATCAACATGCTTTTTGGCGGATGCGACTAACTTTTCTGCAGTGTATGAAGTTGAATAATCATGTATTTCTTTATCTAATGATCCAGAGTTTACTCCAATTCTAATTGGAATATGTTTCTCTTTAGCCATTGCTACGACTTTTTTAACATTTTCAATATCACCGATATTGCCTGGGTTGATTCTAATCTTATCAACTCCAGATTCCATGGCGAGCAAGGCTAAGCGGTAATCAAAATGAATATCCGCTACTAAAGGAATAGAGATTCTTTTCTTAATTTCTTTGATTGCAAGCGCATCTTTTTCGTCCATGACGGATACGCGCATCATCTCTGCGCCTAAGGCTGCACATTCGTTGATTTGCTTACTGACTTCCTCGTAATATTCGGTCTTAATGTTACACATTGATTGAATAACAACCTTATTTTGACCACCTATGAGTAAGCCACCAACATTGATTTGTCTAGTCTCGTTTCGTTTCATCACCAATATTTTACACTCCAATATTAATAAAAATATACTTTTATTATTTTATTTGTTGTGTTAACATTACATACGATTTAAGGAGAAACTATCTATGGCCAAAGAAGAAAGAATCTCAATTACATTGAAGTGTACAGAATGTGGGGAAGAAAATTATCTCACCTCTAAAAATAAAAAGAGCAATCCTGATCGTTTAGAGAAAATGAAATATTGCCCACGTTGCAAAAAGAAAACACTCCATCGTGAGAAAAAGAAATAGGTTCGTCCTATTTTTTTATTATACTTAAAGTATGAAAGTAGAAAAATTTGACTATAACGATATCTTAGAACTCAATTCAAATACATATGTAGTAAGTGATGCGAATAATAATGCGGTTGTTATTGATCCATCTATGGATAACGATAAGCTCATTAATTACATCGAGAAAAATAAGCTTAACGTAAAAGGAATTCTCCTTACTCATGGTCATTTTGACCATATAAGAGGAGTGGATAGACTAGTTAATAAATACAAAGTTCCTCTATATATTCACTTTGATGAAGTCGAATATTTAAAAAATCCTCGATTAAATTGTTCATATATGGAAGGCGATTCATTTGTAGTGGAATCAAATCCTATAAGTGTAATTGATAACGAAGAACTTAATCTTCTTGAAGATGAAGTAATTAAGGTTATTCACACCCCATTCCACACAAGAGGAAGCGTTTGCTATTATTTTATAAATAATAAATTACTTTTTTCTGGAGATACATTATTTAAAATGTCAGTAGGAAGAGATGATCTTCCTGGTGCAATGCCAGAGAAAACTCAACAATCGTTAAGCAAGATAAAGAAGCTCCCAAAAGAGACAAAAATCTATCCAGGACATGGTCCAAACACCGTTTTAGAAAGCGAGCTCGCTTTAAATAACTTTTTATGTTTTTAATTATTTGGTATAATACCAAAGGAATTTTTAAAAGAAAGGAATTTACAGATGGTTAACGTTACTGAATTAAGACCAGGAAACTACTTCATTGAAGAAGGCAACATTTATCAAGTTTTAGATATTTTATTAAATAAAACCGCGATGAGAAAAATGGTTGCCAAGGTCAAAGTTAAGAATTTACGTACAGGTGCTGTTACTGAAATGGCACGTAATAGTGGATACGCAATCGAAACTATTAGATTAGAAAAACGTCAAATGCAATTCTTATATGATACAGGTGATGCTCTTTGCTTCATGGATCAAGAAACCTATGACCAAATCGAGATTTCTAAAGAAAGACTTGCTTGGGAAATGCAATTCTTAAAAGGCGAAGAAATTGTAGAAATCACAAGCTACGATGGTGAAGTCCTTGGTATCAACTTACCAGCTAAAGTTGCTTTAAAGATTACACACTGCGAACCAGCTATTAGAGGCGATACAGTTAACAAAGCAATGAAAGATGCTGAACTCGAGACTGGATTAAAAGTTCGTGTCCCATTATTTATCGAAGAAGGCGAAGTCGTCTTAGTTAGAACCGATAATGGTGATTACGACGGAAGAGCATAGGGAGGTCTAACATGGGAACTGGTGCAATTGTTGGCGTAGTTATTGCTGCATTTGTCGTTGGACTCGTTGTTGGATTCTTCGGAGCTAGATTCTTCTTTAAGAGACAACTCGAAAAGAACCCTCCAATCAACGAAGGAATGATTAGAGCCCTATACCAAAGCGTTGGTAGAAAGCCAAGTGAGGCAGACATTCAACGCACAATGAACGCTGTCAAAAGACAACAAAAATAATTAATCATATAGGTTAATGAATAATAACGCTTAACTCGATGTTAGGCGTTTTTATTTTGCTTTTTAAGTAAATAGTGGTAGTGATTGAGAACATTTCTCTAAGCGCCTTTTTGATAGATTAAAAGTCAATTAAAAAGATTTGAACAATTCTATAAAAAATAAAAGTTTTCCGTTTGTGTGGAAAACTCTATTCACATAGGATTATAACTACTAATAATATACTAATTTATTACTAATAGTTTATTTCATCCATTTGATTTTGCTTTCTGTACCAGCTTTGATTCTCTCAAAGTTCGCTTTGTGTTTGATGGTTAATATGATTGCTCCAAAAGTTAAGACAATTGAGAACACATAATTGCATTCTAGAGCAGGACCATAAGTTGCAAGCCAAACATTAGATCCTTGAAGCACTCCGGTGATGATTAAGATTGACCAAATCCAAGATAATAAGACTGAAAACCATGAGCAAGAGACACTCGCTAATGAAACCCATTTCTTAATTTTGAGTACGAGGAAGAAGAATAATCCTGGCACTATTCCAAATAACCAACCAGCGGCAGTTGCTGTTCCATAAAAAACGGCAACGTTTTTTCCACCGTTGAATCCGTAGAATACTGGATAGCAATGTCCTAAACTTGATCCGATAATCGCCAACCAATATACTGGCCATTGAATTGCATAGCCACTGATGTCTCCGCCTGAATACTTAGTGACGATATCTGGCATTAAAGGCATGTTGTCATACATTGGCACTTTAATGAGGAATAGCCAAATTAGGTATAGTGGGACTACAGCTTTAGCGGCGTCGAGGATAATAACAAGAAGTCCAATTTTCTTGCCAAAAACTCTTCCAACGTTGGTTCCGCCCGAATTTCCACTTCCAAAATCACGTGGATCTTTATGGAAAAACACCTTACCAATCCAAATACCATTTGGAATGGAACCGAAAATGTAACCAATAAATATTACAGAAATTGAAACCAAAATATTAATTAAATTAATATCCATTTTTTGACCCCTATCTATTCTACTAAATTGCTTTATATTTTCAATATTTTCCGTTTATAATGAACGGCGAAAAGGTAGGTATAGTATGGCGGAGAGACAATATACTGCGAACGATATTCATATTTTGCAAGGCCTTGAAGGTGTTCGTAAAAGACCAGCAATGTATATCGGTAGCACAAATTCAAGTGGTCTCCATCATCTTGTCTGGGAAGTTGTAGACAACGCTGTCGATGAAGCTTTAAGTGGCTATGGTAAAAACATTACCGTCACTCTTCATAAGGATGGAAGTTGTTCTGTATTAGATGAGGGACGTGGAATTCCAGTCGGAATCAATAAAGAAACCGGTAGACCTGGTGTCGAAATTGTTTTTACTGAACTTCACGCTGGTGGAAAATTCAATTCATCGGTATATAAAAGTGCTGGTGGACTTCATGGTGTTGGTGCTTCAGTCACCAACGCGTTAAGTGATTGGGTAGATGTCACTGTTTTTCAAGATGGCGGCATTTATCATCTCAGGTTTGAAAATGGTGGACATTTAGTTACTCCACTTGAAAAAATCGGAGAAAGCAAAAAACACGGAACACTCGTTAGATTCAAACCTGACGGAACAATCTTCTCTACAACTGATTTTAAATACGACACAATTGCATCCCACTTACAAGAGAGCGCTTTCTTGATGAAAGGCGTTCGTTTCATCATTAATGATGAAAGAAGTGGCGATAAGCAAGAATTCTTCTATCAAAATGGCTTAGTCGAATACATCACAAATCTCAACGATGAAAAGAATCCAATTATCGATGTTGTAAGCTTTTCTGAAGTCGATCCAATTACCAATATTGAGACAGAAATTGCCCTTCAATATTGCTATGAAGACTATAACGAAACCATTTATTCTTACGTTAACAACGTAAAAACCAGTGATGGCGGTACTCACGAATCTGGCTTTAGAACTGGTATTACTCGTGCAGTTAACGACTTTGGTGAAATGGTAGGAATGCTTAAAGGAAAGAAACTTGAAGGTAGTGATGTCCGTGAAGGATTAACTGCGATCATTTCCTTAAAAGTTCCAGAAGAATTACTTGAATTCGAAGGACAAACAAAGGGCAAACTTGGTACTCCAGTTGCTAACTCTGTTGTCTCTAACTTAATCTATAATAAGTTTACTTATTATCTTACCGAGAATAAAGAAAGTGCGATGAGAATCCTCAAGAAATGTGTCGATTCTCAACAAGCTCGTGTTGCTGCTAGAAAAGCTAAAGACGAAGCAAGAAGTAGCAAAAAGGCAAATAAACAAGAAGTTATTCTCTCAGATAAACTCACTCCTGCTCAATCCAAGGATTATCTTAAAAACGAACTATTTATCGTTGAAGGTGATTCCGCTGGAGGAACAGCGAAAAAAGGAAGAGATAGAATTCACCAAGCAATCTTACCACTTCGTGGTAAACCACTTAACACCGATTCTATTTCTTTGGATAAACTTTTGCATAACGAAGAAATTGCAACCATCATCAACACAGTTGGTGCTGGATTCGGACAAAGTTTTGATATCGAAGACATTAGATATGGCAAGATCATCATCATGACCGATGCTGATACTGATGGTGCTCATATTCAAACTCTTTTACTCACATTCTTCTATCACTACATGAGACAACTCATCACTACTGGTCACATTTATATTGCTGTTCCACCTTTATATAGAATATATAAAGAAGAAGGCAAAAAGCTCATCCAAGAATATGCTTGGGATGATGAAGGATTAGCCGCTGCAAAGAAAAAAGTCGGTGCTAATTGCAAAATTAACAGATACAAAGGTCTTGGTGAAATGGACGCCATTCAACTTAAAGAAACAACAATGGATCCAAAAACCAGATTCCTTATTCAAGTTGACATCAACGATCCATTCTTAGTTGAAAAGAGAGTCAAAATCCTTATGGGTAATGATGCATCTGTGAGAAGAAAATGGGTTGAAGAGAACGTCAATTTTAATAAAATTGATACATTTATGAAGGAGGTCAAATAATCATGGCGAAGAAAAAAGAAGTAGTCGTTGAAGAAGTATTTGAAGAGAATATTTCCACTGAACCTCTTGAAGATGTAATGAGTGACCGTTATGCAACTTACGCAAAATATGTCATTCAAGATAGAGCCATTCCTGATGTTAGAGATGGCTTAAAACCTGTTCAAAGAAGAATTATTTTCTCCATGTATAAAAGTGGTAACACTTTTAATAAGCCAACAAAGAAATGTGCTCACACTGTTGGAGCAGTTATGGGAACTTATCACCCACATGGTGACACATCAATCTATGAAGCTTTAGCGAGAATGAGTCAAGACTGGAAAGTTAGATACCCATTAATCGACTTCCAAGGAAATAACGGTTCAATTGATGGTGACTCTCCAGCGGCCTATCGTTATACAGAAAGTCGACTTTCTGAATTATCAAACGAACTTATCTCTGATATCGAAAAGCAAACAGTTGATATGCAGCTTAATTTCGATGACACAGAATATGAACCAATCGTCCTTCCATCCCGTTTTCCTAACTTATTAGTGAATGGTACTGAAGGTATTGCAGTTGCTTTAGCAACTGAAATCCCACCTCACAACCTTAAAGAAGTTGTTGATGCGATTATTTATCGTATTGGACATAAGATGGCGACAATTGAAGACTTAATGCAATTTGTTCAAGGACCAGACTTTCCAGGTGGAGGATATATTTATAAATCCTCCGGCTTAGAAGCAATCTATCAAACTGGTAGAGGAAGAATTGAAGTTGCAGGAAAAACTGAAATCGTCGAGAAAAAGGATATAAATCAAATTATCATCACAGAAATTCCTTATAAAGTGGTGAAAATTCAACTTGTCTATGAAATAGACAAAATTAGGCATTCAAAAGCGATTGATGGAATCATTGAAGTCAGAGATGAATCTGACTATAAAGGAATTCGAATCGTTGTTGATGTTAAAAAGAATGCGAAAGCTGACCTCATTCTTCAATATTTAATGAAGAAAACCAATCTTTGTACTGGTTATACCGCTAATATGGTGGCAATCGTTGATGGTCGACCAAAAACATTAAATTTACTCGATTATGTTGATGCTTATATCGCTCACCAAGTCGATGTCATTACTCGTAAAAGTAAATTCGATTTAAAGAAATATGGTGATCGCTTACACATTGTCGAAGGTTTAATATTAGCTTCGCTAAATATTAATGAAGTCGTTGATATTATTAGAAAGAGTAAAGATAAGGCTGACTCTAAAGTCAACTTAATCAAGAGATTTGACCTTTCTAATGAACAAGCTGAAGCCATCGTGACTATGCCTTTATATAAGTTAAGTCACACCGATGAAATCATCCTTGAAAAAGAAAAAGTTCAACTTCAAAACGATATCGAAACCTTAAGAGGTATCATTGAAGATCCAGAAAAACTCAACCGTGTTTTAGTTCGTGAACTAAAAGCAATTGTTAATAAGTATGGTGACGAAAGAAGAACTCAAATCATCGAAAAAGGTGAAACACGTGAAATTGATAAGCGTGAATTAATCGCTAAAGAAGAAGTGATGATTGCTATTTCATATGATGGCTATTTAAAACGTAGTTCAATGAGAAGCTATGCCTCTTCTAACGAATCATTACCTGGATTAAAAGATGGCGATATGCTAGTAGGAATGGGTAAAGCATTTACCACTGATTACCTAATTTGTTTTACAAATTTAGGTAACTACGCATGTATTGGCGTTCATAACTTAACCGATAACAAGTGGAAAGATGAAGGAACTCATATTAATGAGTTTACGACATTAGCTAGTGGAGAAAAGATTATCAAAACCATGACAATTGGTGAGATGAGAAACGATCTCTATTTAGCAGTCTTAACTAAGTTTGGTCAAATCAAACGTATGCCTTTATCTGCAATCGAACTCATTAAGAGAAGCCGTCCTGCTAAATACGTTAAATTACTCACTAATGACAGCGTTGCTGACATTAGACTCCTTACAGGAGATAGCGATTTATTAGTTATAACTAATAACGGTAACTGTTCCTTATTTAACGAGAACGATTTAACAATCTTAGGAAACAAGGCAGGAGGTGTTAAATCTATCTCTTCGTTAGGAAGCAATCAAGCTGTCGGACTTCTCGAATTTGAAAGAGAAGAAAAGAGTAAGATTATTTTAATTACTAATAAAGGACACATGCGCATAACCGATAGTTCTAAATTCTTCAGAACCAATCGTTTAGGCAAGGTCCAAACAATCTTACAAAGCTTTAAAGTCGACCCACATAGCATAATATATGCTATGAAGGTTGATAAGAAAGATGAAGTAATTAATCTTCCTCTCTATCTTAATGATCGCACAATCTTCAATCTCAAAGTTGATGACTTTAGAAACACTGAAGCTCAATATGCAAAGAAGAATATTGATGGAATTACATTAAAGCAACACATTAGTTTCGTCTTTGATACAACAGTAATAACCGTGAATAAAGATAATGTTTCACACCCAATTATTGTGAAAGAATCACCAAAAACTGAAGAAGTTATTAATGGTGAAGAAGCTGAGCAAAACGAAGAGTCTGACAAGGAACCAGGCAGCTTCGAACAAATCTCAATCTTTGATGATTTGGACTAAATATAACATAGTTATATATAAGTAATAATTAGTAGAAAATTAGTAGTTATTTAGTGAAAGTTAAATGACTAC
>ODAI014259778.1_pt1 | contig 19373 bp, 16 predicted proteins | sample 1539321 | NCBI WGS metagenome assembly ODAI01 (sample SAMN02144231, study PRJEB22623) | gut metagenome | biome: sheep rumen | host: Ovis aries | place: New Zealand
CAGTATCCACTGCATTGTAGAGCTGTTGGAAGACATACGACAGCAGGATCGGCAACATGAAGATCAGAAGATTCTTCATGATCGGACCGTTGATCAGGTCGACTCCGCCCACCGCCGATGCGCCCGGTGCTGCTATCCGTCTGTCTGTTTTGTCCTTATCAGCTCTCATATATCTTTCCGATCCACTCCCAAAATCTATGCTTCACGAGTCCTATGTCCTGATCCGGCATAAAGATCAGCTCTCCTCCCTCATCCACAGCGGCAGTGAGACGGAGCGAAACAGGCTGTTCCTTCTTTGTGTAACCAATGGCCGTTCCTGAATTTCATCGGGTTCCTCCGTTTGATAATAAAATCCTCACCAGTCTCTCCGCATCTCTTCGAAGTCGATCGTTCCCATGACTTTTCTCCAGATCAAAGCCATGAGGACCAGCTCGATCATCATGTCGACACACAGCACCACCACCACGGACTTCCCCGCGCTCCCTTCGAGGACATAGCCGCCGAAATTCTCCAGGTTTAAATCACCGAACAGGGCTGCCGGACCGATCAGCAGGAAATCATAGAGAGCGTGCACGACCGCACATCCCACAGCATCGCGCGTCTTCCAGTAGATCATCAGAAGGGAAAATCCAAGTATACCGGTGCTCACTGTTTTCAGTACTGCCTGTGCCAGCATCAGCGGATTGCTGACCGGGCTCCCTGCAACATGCAGGAAGCCGAATATAAACGACACCGCAATGCCGGTCAGGACAAATACACCTTTATAATTCCTGAACTGATAGATGAATGCATCACACAGCACTGCCCTGCACATGAGCTCCTCGAACAGCCCTACTGACATCATCAGGATCAAACATAAAGCCAGTTTCACAGGCCACCCTTCGGCCAAGTTTCCCCCGCTTGTGCTGTAGTACAAATAGAAGCGCGCGAGGCTCAGCAGGATGGCGTAGATCAGGATGGGGCTCAGTATTGTGACCGCATATTCTGTCTGCCGGAAACATTTTTCGAACGTTTTCCTGCCGGAGATCAGATACAGACTGCCGGCCATGAACGCGGCGAGACTAAACCGCAAAAAGGAGGCGGCCATGATGTCATACGTCCTGAACATGCGCAGGAAGATCAGCGCAGTTCCGATCGTGGCGGCTGCCGACAGAAGGGGCACTTTTTTAATACTATCGATCACCTGCTCTTACCTCCATGTCGAAGCAGTTTGCGCTGAGAATCGGGAGAGAGATTCGCATGAGTGATTTCTCCTTTATGATCCCGCTCCTTTTGCGTGCATCTAAAAAAAGAATCACAAGCGAAGCTGTGATTCTTTTTTTCTGTTAGATCTTAAGTATATCAGATTACTGCGCGCAGCTTTGCGGCGACTTCTTCGCACTGTGCTTCGTCGAGCTTTTTAATGTTGGGGTCCATTGCGAATGTGCCGCCCCACTCAAACTGGTCTTTGTATTTTGGCACCAGATGCATGTGGAGATGATGTCCTGTGTCGCCATACATCCCGTAGTTAAGCTTGTCGGGGTGGAAGGCTTTGTGGATCGCGTTTGCCGTTCTTACGACATCGGCGATGAACGCGGCCCTGTCTTCCTCGGACAGCTCCACCATCTCTGACACATGATGTTTACTCGCTACGATCACACGCCCCGGATGGGACTGCTCTTTAAAAAGATAGACTGTGCTTGCAGGGAGTTCGCAGACCTCATATCCGAACTTCGCAACCAGCTCACCCTTTGCACAATACGCGCAATTCATATCCATAGAAATACCTCCTTACTATGAGTGCGGGATGAGATTCCCGGCCCGCCTGTGAATTACCGTTTTGTATATTGTATCACTTGCAGGGAGTCAAGGGAATGATTCTTTTGGTGTCGGGGGGTGTCACCATCCGGCCCGAAAAGCTCAGTCTCCATAATTACATAGATTATTGCCTTACATCCCGCTAAAATAGCAATCACAAAGAAATATCACCCTAAATAATACGGAGGAATATAGAATGAAGATCACATTTATGGGAGCGGGAAGCACTGTATTTGCAAGAAATGTCATCGGCGACAGCATGTGCAGTGAAGCGCTTCGGGACAGCGAGTTCGCACTGTACGATATCGACGGTGAGCGTCTTGAGGAGAGCAGGACCATCCTTGAAGCGATGCGGAAAGTCCTGGGCGGATACGGCCGGATCGAGTGCTATCTCGGCGCGGAAAACAGGAAAGCGGCGCTGCGCGGCGCGGATTTTGTCGTCAACGCCATACAGGTCGGCGGCTATGATCCTGCGACGATCATCGACTTTGAGATCCCCAAAAAATACGGCCTGCGCCAGACCATTGCCGACACGCTGGGAATCGGAGGCATCATGCGGGCTCTTCGCACGATCCCGGTGATGGAGGATTTTGCCAGAGACATGGAAGAGGTCTGCCCGGACGCACTCTTTCTCAATTATACCAATCCCATGGCTATGCTCACAGGCTACATGCTGCGCTATACCGGCGTGAAAACGGTCGGCCTCTGCCACAGTGTTCAGGTCTGCTCGAAGGACCTGCTCACTTTCGTCGGTATGGAGGACAAGCTCGAGGGGCGTAAGGAGCTGATCGCCGGCATCAACCACATGGCTTGGCTTCTTGACATCCGGGACAAGGACGGAAACGACCTTTATCCTGAGATCAGGTCCCGCGTCGATGCCAAAATAGCGGATCCGGAGTTTAAAGACAAAGTCCGCTTTGACTACATCCGCAATTTCGGTTACTACTGCACCGAGTCGAGCGAACACAATGCCGAGTACAACGGCTTTTATATTAAGAGCCGCTATCCGGAGCTCATAGAGCGCTATAATATTCCTTTGGACGAGTATCCGCGCCGCTGCGTGGAACAAATCGAATCCTGGAAGAAAGAGTACAAAGAACTTCTTGAGACGGGTGTCAAAACACATGAGCGCTCCAGGGAATATGCTTCCCACATTATGGAATCCATTGTGACGAACACACCTTACCAGATCGGCGGCAATGTTCTCAACACAGGGCACCTCATCAGCAACCTGCCTGAGGAAGCATGCGTGGAAGTTCCCTGCCTTGTGAACGGCAATGGTATCCATCCCTGCCATGTAGGCCCGCTCCCGACCCAGTGCATGGCTATGAACATGACCAACATCAGTACACAGCTCCTGACGATCGAAGCAGCACATACGCGCCGACTGGACAGAATCTATCAGGCAGCCATGATGGATCCTCATACCGGAAGTGAACTTGATATTGACACCATAAAGAAAATGGTAGATGAGCTGATTGCGGCACATGGAGATTATTTGCCGAAGTTTAGCTGAGGGTGCTGAAGGAGGTGTCAGGAGGAGACAGGGGACGGTTCTCTGTCTCCTCCGCCAAATTCAGATCACTGCAAGCACCGCTGCCATAATAGCCGCTCCGCCGACAAACCCTCCGGCATGGGATACCATGTTGATGTTTTTCGAGGAAAGTCCGTAGATCAGATTGATCACAAGTGTCGTAATGATGCTCCTGAGCGAAAAGCCGTATCCTGCAACTGCAAGGACAAGACACGATCCCAACAATCCGAAGATGCATCCTGAGGCACCTGCAGACATATTATTGCGCCCGGTCTTTTGAAAATAAAACAGTGTCGCTATGTTGCCGACCAGGCCCGACGCCAGGTAAATGATCAGATAGATCACAGGCCCGCACACATAGTCCACCGCCGGTCCGATCACAGAAAGCGCATACATATTGAAAAGCAGGTGATATGGCCCAAAGTGCAGGAACATCGAAGTAAACAGGCGATAATACTGCCCCGCCCTGACAGACGGCGGGTCCAGCACTCCGTATCTGAGCGCAACTACACTGTTTGTGCTGCCGCCGGCCTTCGTCTCCATTAGGAACAGTGCCACATTGATGATGATCAGTATTGTCGTAGTCTTGCTGCTCAAAAAGTCCATTGAATTCCTCCATTTGTTGTCAGAAGAACCGTCCCCTTGACACCCTGAAGAACCGTCCCCCTGTCACCCCGTCTCACAGCTCATTGCTTTGTAAATACTCCTCTAACGATTTGATCAGCTCTTCCTCATCGAGATTGTAAAAGAGTTTAGTGAAACATCCGGCAATCATTGGATTAAGGTCCATATCGAGTTCGACGGATCTCGCGTCACTCTTAAACCCATAACATCTTTTGCCGTTGGCATAAGCTATGCCGAGTTCAACACAGGCGCCTTCATCAGGCACTCTTCCATCCAGCAGTATGAATAGAATATCAGACTTAAGCACTTCATCCCTGTCTTTCTCGAAGATCATCTTAATCTTCTCTGATTCTGTCTTGCCCTCAAGCTCCGGTGCCAAAAAACCGTCACGCTGAGGAAGGAATACCTCATAACCGTATTTTTCGAGGATGCTCACTATTTTGAGGTTATATGCTCTCTCGCTCTCGCTAAACAGGGGCGCGGCAAAATACACCCTTTTCCCTGCAGCAGCCGAATCTGCGGCTTCTGTCTGGTCAGTTGCAGCCTGGTCCGCGGCTTCTGCCTGGTCAGCTTCTGCCTGATCAGTTGTCGCAGCCTGAACTGTTGCCGGAGATCCTGCACCGGCGGCGCTTTTCGAATTACATGCAGCCAGTCCGGACATGATGACGAACAGCATTACCAAAGCAGCCATTCTACCCATTCTTTTTTTCATAAATTCCACCCCTTTTCTTTCTTTTGTCAAACTGCATCAGTTGATAATCCCTCTGCCTGAAAAGTGTCACAGGGACAGGTCCACTGACACTTTTCTCGTGGTGCACAGCCCTGCTTCTATAGTTCAACCCTAGCACACTTCCGCCTCTCTTTCTACCGGAACAACACTATAACGCAGTGTTTTTTTGTCTTGAAAAGTACGGTTTTTGATGCAAAATATAGATATCCCAATGAACAAACTACCCCAGAGGTCGTTCGTTTTTAGCAAAGAAAGGACAGCCAAATGAAACCGATCAAAACCTGCGCCGTCTACGGCCTCGGAGCCCTTGGCATGCTGTTCGGCTCCATGCTTCAGAATAAATATGGACCGGACAATGTAAAATTTGTAATGGACAGCCCTCGCTATGCTCGCCACAAGATAGATCTCTACACGATCAACGGCGAGCCTTTCGACTTTGCCCTGCTTGACGGATCCGATGTGGCTGCCCCCTCGGATCTGGTGATCATCGCTGTCAAAGGTCCGTCATTGGCGGAGGCCGCAGATCAGGCCGCACCTTCCATTGGTCCTGATACGATCGTGATCTCTCTCATGAACGGGATCACCAGCGAGGATATCCTCGCCGAGAAATACGGACGCAGCCGCATTCTCGACTGCATCGCCATCGGCATGGATGCAATGCGCGACCGCACGCAGCTCTCCTATACCAAGTGCGGCAAGCTCCAGTTCGGCTCCCGCGACGGATCCCAGGTGGAGGAAATAGAGGCGCTCGAGCGATATTTTGCTGATGCAGGCGTTCCCTATGAAGTGAGAGATGACATCCGCCGCGCCATGTGGTATAAGTTCCTGCTCAATGTAGGGGTCAACCAGGCGTGTACTGTCTACGAGACGGATTACGGACACGTCACCGCGCCGGGGCCGATCTGTGATGAAATGAAAGAAGCGATGCGCGAAGTCTGCCGCCTGGCTGCTGTAGAAGGCATCAGCCTGACCGAAGCTGATGTCGACGCGGCAATAGAGCTCGAAAAGACGCTGAAGCCCGACGGCTATCCTTCCATGCGCCAGGACGCGCTGGCGGGGCGTCCGACAGAAGTGGATCTCTTTGCAGGTACTGTCATCGCGATGGGTCATAAATACGGCATCCCCACTCCGGTCAATGAGAAGTACAGGGATATGCTATAGGTGACAAAGGGACGGTTCTTCTGACAATGCTGCCAGAAAAAGGAGACAGAGAACCGTCCCCTGTCTCCCTCACTCTTCTTCGAACTTCTCCAGCAGATCAGAAACTCTGACAAAATAGAAATCATCCGCAGTCTGCTTGACCCCTTTACCGGTCGTCAGAATGTCAGCATAGAGATCCGCCGTAGGAAGGGAATTCCCATTGGCATCCATGTAATCAGCCTTTTGATCCGTTGTGTCCTTGTCAATAGCGAGGACCAGCCCGTCGTAGTCAGCGGGGACCCGGAACGTGAGGGTCGTATCCACCCTTCCCGGATAAGAAAAGATGAAACGGGAATCCTCATAGCTTGAAATAAAGTCAGAAGTAGATGCGTTGCGAACATCCGATTTGGCAAACAGCCTGTAGGTCCTTTCCTCCCAAGTGATCATGGATTCCACCATGGAAGAGATCACAGCCTGGCCGGGACTGATATCCTCATCCGCCTTTTCTTCGTCTGCGTCACGGAAATTCAGCAGCGAAGTGCCTGTATAAGCATCGCACGGCTGGGCTGTATTTTCTTCCCAGCGGATTCCCCAGCGGGCATATCCGCTATCCAGCAGATCGTAATCCAGATATCCTTCCATCGTCCCGGTCCACTCCAGCTCAATCGTGATATCGACATATCCTGCAGATCTGAGTTTCATTTCTCCGCCTACCGGCTCTGCATTGGCATCTGTGATCGTCAGCACAGCATCTTCAATATGCTCAGGATCCTGAACAAATCCCTGCTCGGGGAGCGAACTCCCATCATCCATGCAGAAGGACCAATATGTCCGGACCGGAAATGAAGTGTCCTGAGAGTACTTGAATTTCTTCCACTCATCGTAGCGTACACCCGCCGGCGGAATATCCGGTCCCTGTACCGGCTTCCCGCCTTTTGGATCTTCCGGTTTCCCGTCAGCACTGACAGTGATTCCGCAGGACAGCACCGCCAGACACACCAGCGTGATCACGATGGAATATAGTTTTCTGTGTTTTGTCACCATAGCGTTCCGTCTCCGTATCCCTGGGCATCTCCGCCGTCCAGATATTCGTAATCATTGCGGCGGGTCGATTCACTCTTCTCTTTGAGGTCCTTCTTCTGCTGTTTGAGGTCCTCCTTGAGCTCTTCCTGGCGTTCCCGCTCCTGCTTTTCCTTCTCATCACTGCTCTTCGAACTGTCGGATTGGCTGTCGCTGTTGTCCTGATCCTGATCCTGGTCCTGATCCTGGTTCTCGTCATCACCACCGCCGCCTCCGCCGCCGTCTCCCTGCCCTTTATCATTGGGAGCATACTGAGACAGGTATTGGAGCATATCATCGATGTCCTTCCGCAGCTTATCCGCATTCTCGTAATGTCCGTCACTGCTTCCCACAGGCTCGCTTGCGCATCCCTTTTCCGTCAGGACATATCTCGCCTCATAAAGGACGGTGATCGCTTCAAGAACAGCGTCCGTATCCTCGAGGTCCAAGCTGTCAAAATCGATCGTATGGCAGATGGAAAGCGCCAGATTCACTCGGATCATGCATTCTTTCTCATTCTCCGGCAGCTTCTTGCTGAGCGCTGTGACGTAATAAGAAATCGCCTTGTCGTAATTCTGCTTCTGATATTCCGCGTTGCCCAGGTTATAAGGGACCACATAGTTCTCTCCGACCGCGATATAGTCCACTGTGCGCTCCGGAATCGTCAGATAGGAGTCATGATCATAATTGTAAAGGAACACGGCATTCACAATATTCCTTAAGAGAATAAGAACACCGATCACGGCAATCGCGATGGATATTACGACCAGCAGCTCCCGGATGACCGCGATGAACTTATCAAACCGGTTTTCATTCTGATTCATCACGCCACACCCCCTCTGAAGATCGTCAGATACAGCCAGATCAGGAGCAGGAACTCGACGAACATGGCAAAATAGTGATAAGTCTCCATATATCCTTCCCTGCTGCCGGCCGCAAAAGCAGCTTCCCTGCTCATCATCCGGACAGACCTCAGCCTGCCTGCAAGAGAAGTTCCCGTGTCCTTGGTTTCATTGATGTAGGACACGGAGAGATCGTCAGAAATCTGCCGCAGAGTCGTCTCGTCAATGCGGGACAAAGCTGTGCTTCCGTCAGAACTGTTCCTGATATAGCCTCTTCCGGGATAATACATCGCGCCGCCGCTCTCTGTGCCGTACCCCAGGACAGCGCCGCTGTCGATCAGTCTGCGCAGATCTTTAAAACTCTGAAGGGTGTCGCCATTGGTCGTCTCGCCGTCGCTGAAGAGGAAAACGACCGTCTTGCGGTCTCCCTCCTTCCTGGCTGCAGACTCCACCATCATATGGAGCGCTTCGTAAGATGTATTGAGGGAGGACCCTCGGGACGTCGCATAAGAAGGCATGCTCAAGTCGTCCAGCATCTCATCGACCGCAACAATATCCTGTGTAAAGGGCGAATGTATTTGGGCGCCGTTATCAAATGTAATCAGCGCGAAACTGCTGCCCGGAAGGGCCTCCATGATCGATCGGATATCACTTCTGACTCCGTCGATCCGGGTCCCGCCCTTGTGGTCTTGTGCCCACATGCTGATCGTCGTGTCAACGACAAAGGCGACATCCAGATTTGTCGTCCTGATCTCCGAATCCGGGCTCAGATACATGGGTCTGATACCGACGGCGATGGTTCCTGCGAGCATCCCAAGAAGAAGGATCAAAGCTGTCAGCCCGCGCCCGGACTTGACTTTACCGATTCCTCTCTTAACAACAATATAGACCGTAGTCACGGCGATCACTGCAAATCCGGCCGCAAGGATATAGAACCAGAACTGCGGCGCGTCTGACTCGACAGTGGCCGTCGTGGTCTTTGTCTCCTGATTCTCTATAGCCCTGATATCCTCAAGGATCATCTGCGCTGTCAGCTCTGTGCCCGGCTCATAGAATTTGCCGCCGGTCATTTCCGCTGCGTCGCGCATCTCGTCGACGTCACCACCGCTAAAACCGCTCCCGCCATCGCCGCCCGCGCTGCCGCTCTCTGCAGAAGAACCTGCATTCGCTCCGCTCACGGGACAGATGCCCAGTACTTTTACTTTGTCGAAAGCACACATCTCTGCGGCGTCCGTCAGCGTGACCAGCGGAGCGTCAAGCAGTTCCGGCCGGTTGTCGGTGACAAAGATGATGATCCTGGTCCGCTCTTCCTCGGTCAGTTCCGGAAAGCTGAACAGGCATGACGCGAGACCCTCTCCGATCGCAGACGTTCCCTTCAGCTCATATCCTGCCGTGATGCCGCTGTCAATGGAGGCCAGGATCCGGTTCAGTTCCTCGTATCTGCTCCGTTCGGAATCCGGGATCTCATAGACGGAGTCATACTTCTGCGCATATTCCGTCATGAATTCTTCCTGCGCGGCAAGATAGCTCTCCAGGACATCAAGCCTCCGGAGTACAAATTCATAGTCGTCCGTCATCGGCACGAACTGCATGCTGGAAGTATTGAAGAGAGAGATCCCTATGCGGTCTCCGTCGAGCCCTGTCACGATCTCTCTGAATTCCTGTACAAGTTCCTTGACTCCCGAATAATTGGAGGAAGAAGCATCTACGCACAGAAAGATGTCTCTGCGGCTGACTGTGTCCTGGACGCGGTCGCTCCGATAGGGCCTCGATGTCAGAAATACAGCTGCCACAAGAGAAATGATAATACCCGCAACGGACAGGATCCGGAAGATCCTGGCCTCCAGCATTTTTCTCTTGTAGAGGGGATGTTCCTTAAGGCGTCTGGTGTTGGCAGCCCGCAGTCGGTTGCTGACGCCGGGCTTTCTGCGCAGTATAAAAGCAATGAGGCAAACTGCAGCGGTCAGGATCCCGCCGATCATGAGTGCCCCTGGATTATGATAGCTTACACCCATTTTTCGATCAGCTCCTTACCATTTTCTATTGATAACTGTGCCTCCCTTTCAGAGCGGCACACATATTCCGGTTCGTAGTATGCGTCCGCCAGAGCTGTCACTCCGCTCCTGCCGGATGCCCGCAATACGTCAAGCGCCGCGGGATCCGACCGGGTACCGGTCACCGCACGAAGAAAACTCGCAACAGCAGCGCTCATCTGTTTGTGCACGCCATACATATCGATCTCCTCCCTGCGGAAGGCTTTGTCGATCCTCACGATCCACTTGCGGGTGTTCGAGCGAATGAGATCTGTCAGCGCAGGGGTCAGAAAGGCCGGTGCTCTCCGCAAAAGACCGCCCAGTTCCTCGTTCATCACCGCCCGGAAGGCAGCCGCCGCCTTGACTCCTCTGGCCTTGACGGACCTTTTATACTCTTCCGTAACTAAGGTTCTGCCTTTTTCAATGGCCTGTACAGCATCTGCCTCAGAAATATACGAAAATTCCGGCCCGTAATACTCCCTGATCAGCTCCGCGAGTTCCGGCCTGCCTCTCTTTCTGAGCTCGTCATAGACCATTGTCTGTGCCTGAAGTCCTGTCACTTCCTGTACGAAACCTCGCACCTCAGAGCTCATCTGTCCATGCGCGGCCCGCGTATCCAGTTCGCCGCTGCTGTATCTGCGCTCGATCTCAGCGATCCTCTTCATGCAGGATCTATAGGTCCTGTCGATCTTGAGCGGCGGTTCCGGGTCCATTTTTAGGACTCGTCTAAAGAAGATGAACAGCAGACGTCCGAAAATGATCAGCAGAATACCCACCGCATACCAATAGGCAGAAAAGGCAAAAGGGGCTTCAAGATCTACCGAATATTTCATAAAATCCCCTTTCTCATTCCGAACAGACCGATCAGCACATCGACGATCTCCTCTTCCCTCGAAACGCTCTTAAAGAAGACCCGGTTCGGTGTGAGAAGCCGGTCTGCCGCTTTATCTAAGTTCTCTTTCATCTTCTTTTCCTCCTCGCGGAGGTCCTTGCACAGCGCAAGAAAGGGGTCCGCCAAAGCACCGGCATCCAGATCGTACACGTTGTCCGATGTGAGAAGAGCGTCCTCTATTTTGAAAATATAGACGTCATTGTAGTAAATGAGGCGCCTTACCAATTCCATATCCAGCTCAGCGAGCCCTTCCGCATCCGTAATGATCACCATGACCATGTGCCGCGTGAAAACGGAAGCAGTATCCGACAGCGTCTGATAGAAGCTCTGCCGGGGCTCGCCTGACTCGATCGCTTCCTTATAGCTGTAGAGCAGCTCCTCGAGATGGGCGGGACTCGACTGGAACGTACTGATCCTGCGGCTCTCGCTGCTGCAGCAGGACAGCGCATAGTTCACCCCCTGCTTCCCGAGCAGGTAGGCCGTCACACCGAACGCCATGAGCGCGATCTGCTCCTTGGACTCGCCCGCCGGCGTGTCCCCGGTCATCTTCGTGCCGGTATCCCCGACAAAGATCACGTTGTGCTTGCGGTCGGCAAAATAGCGCCGCACCAGCGTCTTGCCTGCTCTTGAGGAAGATTTCCAGTCAATATAGTTGATGTCGTCTCCGTGGCGGTATTCCCTCAGGTCATCAAAATCAAGACTCCGCCCATGCTGCATGGAGCGATAGTCTCCTTCGAGAAGATCCGATGTCTTCCGCTTCGTATAGAACGCGGCGACCCTCCGCACCCGGTCGAGATAGTCGTAACTCAGGTCGATCTTCATGGCGCAGGTACCTTATCTACGATCATGTCGATGAGTGATTCCACGGATACATTGTCCGCGACAGCTGCATATCCGAGGCTCACCCTGTGGCGCAGCACCTGATGGCACATTTTCTTGACGTCGTCCGGGATCGCATAATCGCGTCCGCTGATCAGTGCGGAGGCCTTCGCTATTTTGAGGAAGTTGATGGTGGCGCGGGGGCTGGCGCCCATCCTGATATACCCCGCGTATCTCTTATCGATATAGGCGGCAGGGTTCCTGGTCGCACTGACAATATCCGCAATATATTTCTTGACCATGGGGTCCACATAGACCTTCTCTGCGATGTCCTGGACTCGATCGATATCGCTGAGTGTGAGCACAGCCGGTTCTATCCGGGCGATCGAGCCGTCTTCAATCCGGTTCAGGATCTCGATCTCTTCCTGCGCAGACGGATAAGTGATCTTCTCCTTGATCATAAAGCGGTCCGTCTGGGCCTCGGAGAGAGGGTAGGTCCCCTCCTGCTCGATGGGGTTCTGCGTCGCTATGACGATGAAAATATCCTGCGGCATGCGGTAGGTCGTTCCGCCGATCGTGACCTGGCGCTCCTGCATTGCTTCGAGCATCGCGCTCTGTGTCTTGGCACTGGAGCGGTTCACCTCGTCGAGCAGGACGAAATTGGCAAAGACAGGGCCAAAGATGGTCTCGAACTTACCGGTCGACTGGTGGTAAATCTGGGTCCCGATGATGTCGCTGGGAAGAAGATCCGGCGTGCACTGAATGCGCGAGAATTTGCCGTTCACGGCATCCGAGATGGCCTTGGCCGCCGTTGTCTTAGCCAGTCCGGGGACCGACTCGATCAGAATGTGGCCGTCCGCCACGACAGAAATGATCAGTGAATTTCTGAGCGCATCCTGCCCCACTACCCGCGTTGAGTAATAATCCGACAGTTTCCTGATCACAGACTGGGAGAATTCGAATTCTTCCTTCCGTATTGCTCCTTTGTGATTTTTTTGATCCATGATTGTTCCTTTCTTAGCCTACCGATGCCCGGGTCGACACATCTTTTAGTCCAGCAGTGACTTATCAATGATCTGGAAGTTTGCTCTGTGAATATAAAGAGCTTTTCCGTCGATCATCAGCTTCGTAAATCTTGGCAGATCTTCCTCAATATCCCAAAACACTTTGTCCCCGGAAAAAGCATAGATCGGCGCTCCCATCTGTGACTTGATGATTACCACCATAGGTTTGCCGAATTCATTCTTGATACTGTTCACTCTTCCGCTGATCAGCGTCGAGTCCAGGATCCCTGAAGAGTCGCTCTCTATATTGTCCAGGTAAAATTCGTATTCCGGAATAAGCCGCTTATCATAGAAAACACAGGTATCTCCGCAGGAGATCAGCTGCCTGCCGTCGATCGTGATCGTGATCACGGAACTCAGTGTCTTAGTTGTATACCATTCATCGGTAGCGGAGGCATATGTCCTTTCCTCTACAATGTTGTTGTCGATGTCGATCTTTTTCCCGTGAGACTTCAGAGTACGGATCCCGGTATTGTCGAAAACATCGATATTGTATTCGTTTCCGATGATACTTCCATGAAGATCATGAACTCCGCTCTGCAGTCTGGCGCAGCCGGCGGTGCCTGTCATCAACACGAAAATAATTGCGAGCGTTAAAGCTCTCCTGATTTTCCTCATTTTCTCGTTGTTCCTCCAAATATTACAGTTATGATCAGCTCCTGTCTACACGACAGGAAATGTTCTGATCCTCTCCATAAAGAAATCAATAAAGCGTTGGCTGGCAATAGGAAGCAGCTCTTTCTTCTTCATCGCAAAAGCCACTTTTCTCTTTACCATAGGCTCGGTTGGCAGTATCACGATATCAAAATTCATTTTCTTTAGTGCAAGATTCGGCATCACGGAAACGCCGATGCCCGCTTCTACCATTGTACAGACGGAGAAGTTATCGTGCATTCGCAGTTCAATGTCCGGCTCCAGCCCCAGCGCATGAAATGCCTCGATCGGTTCGGACAGCTCTCCGGTCTCGAGCTGGATATAAGGCTCTTCTGCCAGCTCCTGCAGCGTGACCACCTTCTTACCGGCCAGCCGGTGTCCTCTCGGCAGGATCGCAGAGTGGTTTCCCTCCCGGATAAAAACAGTTTCCAGTCCCTGCACTGTTTTGGCATCCGGATTCACAAATCCGAAGTCCACATCCCCCTGGCGGATATATTCCGGCACTGTGGTGTAGTCCCCCTGCCGCATCCTGAATTTTACCCCCGGGTATTTGACCTGAAATTCCTTGATGATCGCAGGGAGCCACTGGGACGAATACGATGACAGTGTCCCGATCCTGATGAGCCCGCCTTCCAGTCCCAGGATCTCCTTGTCCTTGTCCATCATAGCATAGTACTCATTGACCATGCGCTCAATGTAGGGATAGAGCTCGGCGCCTTCGCGGGTCAGTCTGACCCCGTTGCGGGACCTGGTGACCAGCGTCAGCTGAAGCTCCTTCTCCAGGCTCTGGATCATCTGGCTGACCGCGGACTGTGTATATCCCATATCCTGCGCCGCTTTTGTTATATTCTGAAGGTCGATGACCCTCAAAAGCGTAATATATCTCTGCAATTGAATGTCTCCTTAACAACTTCTTTCCATTAGGATTACTGATGTTACCATCAATTATATTTGTTTGACTGATGTATGGCAAGATGATACTCTCGAATCATAGGAAAAAGCCTTGTCACTACATAAGGCTCCCGCATGCACACCTGTCCCCTGCAGGTGACATTTACCCCTTACTAAAGGACACCTTCCGCCCCGGATGGTGCCCTTTATTGTGTCTTATGAGTCGGCCGTGCCCTTCTCGTGATTACCGCCACTAATCGCGGCCTTCTCGTGATTACGGCCACTAATCGCGGTCTGCTCCTGCAGGGTCTTATTTCTTCCTGCGAACAGCGGCGAGCAGCAGCGCGACGCCCACGATGAGCGCGATCGTCGCAATCCCCAGATATCTTGAGAAGTCCGTCGCCTCTCTGGACTGCGAAGCCGGGCCGTTCTCTTCTGACGCAGAGGCAGTGTTTCCTTCTTCTGCAGCAGCATTCGGGCTGTTCTGAGCAGTATTTCCCTGGCTCTGCTCCAAATTCTCCAGCGGTTCGGACCTGAAATACATTACATCCGGCTCGATCGTATTGTATCCGATGACATAGAGCCTTCCGTCATAACTTGTCGCTATCGGATCGAACGCCTTGTGATAGGAGGAAGCCTTTTCATACAGGACCACTTCGTTCCCTTCGTCAAAGATGATGTGGATGTCTTCACCGGGCGTGCCGGATCCTATGATCGCCAGGCCGTTCCCAAGTCCCGCGATCGCGAAATGCTCCGCCGGCACATCACCGGCGTTCTGCTTGTCATGCTCTGTGCGCAGATCCGGTCCCAGCGCCTCCTCCAGCCGGTCTGTCAGATCTTCCGTCATGAACCGGTTCTGCGACTCATCATAAGTAGCCCTGATCAGCCTGCCCTTAGCCGTCTGATTCTGATCTGCTTTTGCTTCCGCACCGATGTCATACGGCGCATAGATGTATATTTTGTCATTGGTCACCGCAATCTTGGCGTAAACGCCGTCAACTGACCGATCCATGTCTGAACTGACCTCGATGCCTTTCTCTCCCTCCGGATCGATCTTATAGAACTTCATGCCCTCGACAGTCTGTGCATCTGCGTCCTCCTCAGGCACTTCACCCTCGACCTCCGCAGCGATCTCACTCTCCGCAGCAGTCTCACTCTCTGCAGCGATCTCACTCTCGGCCGCGCTCTCGCCCAAATCCGAACTCTCGCCCAGCCCGGCAAACTCGTCTTCCGGTTCACTTTCCTCCTTGGGCCAATACTGGCCATCCGCCGCGAAAAGCATATCACCAAGAACACAGATACCTGTGCAGCTGCTCGGCATCTCTACCCTCATCTTCTCCCAGCGATCGCCTTCCGGCTCGTACCGCCACAGACACGACTCCTCACCGGTCCTGCCGTCAGCACTCGGAACGCTTGCCGTTCCGTACATGTACAGCCTGTCCCCCAATGCAGCAAGCTGGTTCGCGCCGCACGTAGTCATGAGGTTCAGATCTTCCGGCAGCGAGCAGGGAGACCATTTATCCGCTTCAATATCGTAACACCAAATCCCCTGGAGCGTTCTGTTCTTGGCCGTGACCGCAAATGCGTAGATCTTCCCGCCGCAGCCTGTGAACGAATCGTAGATCCGGTCGCATTCGTTATCTATGAACGCCTGCTCGTTAATGGGCAGACTGTGCGACCTCTCGAAGAGCCTGCGGCCTTGTGCCGACTCCGATGCAGCGCCAAAGACTGCTCTCGACACTGCTCCGTCCTCATTGGTGACCCTGACCACATGAGACCCGTTGGAGATATCGCTGATATCCACCCGGATTATGCCATCCTCCCAGGAGAGCGCCTCGATCTCTTTGTCGTCAACAGCGACTGTTCCCTTTGTGCCAAAATACCACCCCTTAACAGTCAGGCTCCCGTCCTCCGGCAATGCTTCTACTTTCGAGATGAGCGGCGCCTTCACCGTAAACTCTGTCTTTTCGTGCAGGTTGACCCTGCCGCCCGTGCGGCACAAGGGCGCCAGTTCTTCATCATAATCGACACATGCCATGAGTTTAGCCGCGCGCTCCCGCGCCGCTTCCTCCAGCTGCTCGTCGGTCATCGAAGCGTTCTCCGGCTCATATGCCGCGATCACGGCAAGGCATCCGGTCACTGCCGGCGCCGCCATCGACGTGCCGGAAAAGATCTCATAACTTCCCGTGTAAGCGCCTTCTCCGCCGACAGCAACGTTGTCGACAAGCAGCGATGTATCTTCCTTCACTTCCGTCTGTCTGGCATCGCCGGCGAGCATACCGATCCCGATCCTGGCGATCACATATTTCCGGCCGTCATGTTCCCATTCATAGACACCCTCGATCACACCGGGATCTCTGTAATCCCCCATCCCCGTATAGAGAAGCTCATTTCTCTGCTCCTGAGACAACTCCCGGCCCAGCAGTTCATGCGCTTCGTTCGACGCCTCTATAAATCCCTGGACATTGAAACTAAGAACAGCCCATTGGCACTGATAAAACGTGTAGGACGCGCTGCTGCTCAATCCCTTCTTGAGAGTGCCGGCGCACGCAATGTCCAGTTCAACAGGCTTACCGCTTTCATCCCTGCAGGTGATCGAGTCGATCGCGCCGACCGGTTTATAGGCGTCGGTCATCGCTGTTTTGACACCGATCCAGCGGGCATCCTGCGCGGACGTGACCGGGATCGCCATGTAAGCATATCCGTTCACAGCTCTGTAGACGCCGTATGACGACGGTTCCTCTTTGGGAAGCGCCGCCAGCCGAAGCGCCATCGAGTGCTTGTCGTCGTATCCGTTCTGTCCGTTGATCTCTCCGATCGGGCGGGCATTCTCGTCCATCGCGGGATTGGCGTCAAAAAAGAGAACGCCCTGTGTATCCGAATCGAACCGCTCTATCTCGGACAAAAGACCTGATTTCTCCGAAGCCTCCGGGTAGAAATGCGTGTGATCCTCATAGACATCCGGATCCCGGCTCTCTCCGACCTGTACGATCCCGGGTACGGATGCGATAATGGAACCGCCGGGAGCAAAGACATCCGTGGAATCCTGGCCCCAGCAGGAGAAATCAGTCATACTTCCATCCGCCGAGGCAGCGTTGACTACAATCGCATATTCACTATGTGTCTGGCTTCCCAGATCGATGGTCTCGTCGAGGTCAAGATACCTGTTGCCCGATGCGATCACGATGTTGACGCCTTTCCTGCCAAGCTCTTCGATCGCGGCGCTGAGGGAGAACTGCGGCTGAACCGTTCCCCAGGAGCAGTTGACCGCCTTGAGATTGACTTCTTGTGCGACATCTGTGAGGAACTTGAATCCTTTCAGTACGGAATGCATTTCCATGACGGACCCGGTGCCGCCGAAAACGTTCACAGAGAAGATCTTAACACCATGTGCGATGCCGGATATGCCGTCGCCATCCCAGTTCGCAGCGATGATCCCTGCCACATGGGTCCCATGAGACGATACCGCTTTCTGCTCTGTCTCCGGCCTTTCGTCGCCGCTGGCATTAAAGCCGTATTGCCCGCATCCGTATTTTGCCTGCTGCTCCTCGCTGAATTCGTAGAGCACGCCCTGCAAGTCCGGATGATCCGTGTCGATGCCTGTATCCATGATGCAGATCGTGCCGGAAGCATTGGCCGGCGCATTCTCATCTCTGCGCCCCTCGGTCCATCCGGGCACGCCAAGCCAATATCCTCCTGTCGGGGAGAGAGGCGTTGTGTAGATGTCCGAGGTGTCCGCCAAATCCCACTGCATTTCACTGAGGTCGCTTGGGTTGGCGGAGTCCTGCTGTGTCACTGCTGAGGATTCTTCTGATACCGGCTCCTCCTCAGCGACTGTCTCTGCAGCGGCTTCTCCTGCGGCCTCTGTGGAGGCCTCCCCTGATTTCAGCTCCTCTGAATCGGGTTCCTCTGCGGCATACGCCAGATAATTTGGCTCTGCCGAGACCACATTCGGGTCCTCGTAGAGTTCCTCCAGAAGTTCTTTCGTAGTCTTTCCGGGATCACTGACCAGCCAAATGGTAAACTCATCTTCTTTCATGAGCTGCGGGTCTTCTTCCATTCGCTGCCGGGCAAGACCTGCTGACGGTGAGCCGTTTCTGATCTCGGTCTCAATGGCGCTCTTGACTGCATCCGAGCTCAAATGCATGAGAAGTTCCGAACTATCAGATACAGCCGGTTCTGTACTGCCCCGGACGACCGCGATCGCTTCGCCCTCAGAGAAGCTCCCGGAAGAAAGCATTTCATCAATAAGCACCTCATTAATAGCACCGGACACAGCCTTTGCCTGCATCCGGTCATCTGAACGCTGTGCTGCCCCGGCATAGCCGGCGGCAGTATTGGCTGCATTTGCGGAAAGGATCGTCGACAGCCCCAGTCCGGCTGCCGCAAAGGCTGCCAGCAGCCTTGTATATCTCTTCATTTTTACCTCCGTGCAGAAGCGCTTCTGTTGTCGAAATCATAGTTTTCATGATTCTGTGAATTATTCTACAGGTAAATCCGCTTCATTACAAATACGACCGCTGCCCGGTTTGTGATCGCCATGATCAAAACTGTGAGAAAAGATAGTCTTGCAATCGACATTTAAATTTGATAAAATACGATTGTTCAAAATCTTTTTTATAGAAAGAAACTGCCTGAGAATACACTTATTACAAAGAATTCATTTCAAAGTGAGGTACACAATCATGAAGTTTGCAGTCAGATATTATACGAAGACCGGTAATACAAAACGTCTTGCGGAAGCAGTCGCAAGTGCCGTCGGCGCAGAGGCTCTTCCTCTGGCTTCTCCCATCGAAGAGCCGGTAGATATTCTCTTCCTCGGAAATTCCTATTACGCATTCAGCATAGATCCGGAAGTCCGAAGCTTTATCCGTTCTCTGGACAAGGACAAGGTCGGGCGTATCGTAAACTTCGGCTCTGCCGCCATGCTCAATTCCACCTGGAAAAAAGTCAAGGCAGAAGCCGACAAGAAAGGAATCCCCATGGAGAAACGCGAGTTCCACTGCAAAGGCGAGTTCAAGGGCCTTCACAAAGGAAGACCCAACAGTGAAGATCTCGCGGCTGCAGCGGCTTTTGCCAAATCTTTCGTCGGATAACACAGAACCTGACATCTTTGTGAAACATCATTGTGAAAAGGGGTTGTTGCATCTCGCTGATTAATCAGCGTGATATGCTCCCTTCCAGGTAGACAAGCAAAATAACAAAAAGCTTGCTGCCAGGAAGGGGGCATTTTTGTCTTTTAAACACAAGTATACTTATGATGAGAAAGCAAAGATTCTCATGGAGTATCAAGC
>ODAI012508791.1_pt1 | contig 19371 bp, 14 predicted proteins | sample 1539321 | NCBI WGS metagenome assembly ODAI01 (sample SAMN02144231, study PRJEB22623) | gut metagenome | biome: sheep rumen | host: Ovis aries | place: New Zealand
ACACATCTGAGGCAGAAGGGTTTACCGGTGATGTCACGGGCCTTGTCGGCCAGTACGCCCATGGCAACGAGCCCAGCCATCACGTGATCTATTTCTATACGATGCTGGGAAAGCCGTGGAAGGCGGCGGAGCTGGTACGCAAGGTGTTTGATGACTTCTACAAGCCCGTGCGTGACGGCCTCTGCGGCAACGACGACTGCGGCCAGATGAGCGCATGGTACATCTTCAGCGCCCTCGGTTTCTATCCCGTAAACACCGTCAGCGGGGAATTCGTCATCGGGGCCCCTCAGATTCCCCAGGCTGTCGTGAATCTGCCCGGAGGGAAGAAGTTCACCATGAAGGCCCATGGGCTCAGCCCTGAAAATAAATATGTCAAGGGTGTCAGGATTAATGGAGAACCTGTAACAGATTGGTGTATAAGCTATGACGAGATAATGTCCGGCTGCACCCTCGAGTTCGAGATGGGAAAATTATAGAGGGCAGCGTAATTCTGTAATTTCAAAATAGATGACACATGTTTAGAAAAGTACTCCTTGCCGCGCTTGCGACCATCGCCATCTTTATGTCGTCCAATGCGGCGAAAGCATCTCCAAAAGATATTGCCCTCAATCCGGATGCTGCCGGCTGGGCAAAGGCCCATTTCAGGAAAGGTGTCCTTCCGCCTTTTTCATTCAAGTACGGCGGAGTAAGTTCGGACTCATTCCTGAAAAAGTGGAAATGCACCACCGGTGCCGATGAAAACGGGAATACCGTAGTCACATACCGGGACCCTTCAACCGGTCTGGAAGTCATCTGCTTGCTGGAAGTGTTCCCCGATTTCGACGCGGTGGAATGGACCATTTCCCTGAAAAACGCCTCGGGAAAGGACACACCGGTCATCAGTGAATTTAATGCGGCTGATTTTAAATTGGTTCCAATAAAAGGAAGAACGGGTTTCACCCTTAACCACATAAACGGAAGCCTGGCGGCCACCGATGATTTCGCCCCGCATTACGACACTCTCGAGGAAGGCGCCGAAGTCACGTTCGGCCCTCAGGACGGGAGGTCGTCGAGCGGCCCGTTCCCCTTCTTCAACATCCTTTCGGGACAGGACGGGAACGAGGGCGTCGTGATGTCCGTCGGATGGAGCGGCCACTGGAAAGCCGGCTTCCTCCGCACCGGAGAATCCGGTCGCGAAAAGCTTTCAGTCAAAGCCGGTCCGGGCCGTTTCAACGCATATCTAAAGCCCGGAGAGAAGGTCAGGATGCAGAAGATATCCCTTATGTTCTGGGACGGAGGCGACGGACCGCGCAATATGGCCGGGAACAACAAGTTCCGCCGGTTCATCCTCAGCCACCACAGCCGCAAAATCGGTGGCAAGACGGCCATGTATCCTCTTTGCGGAGGACTCAACTGGGGTGACCCCGCTCCTCTCAACGAGTATACCGGAATGACTGGAGAATATGCCAAGTTCCTTGTTGACAGGTATTTCGACTTTGATATCCGGCCCGATGCCATCTGGCTTGACGCCGGATGGTACGAAGACGCCGCCGACTGGAGGAACGGACGGCACTGGTCCAACTCGGTCGGCACCTGGAGGGAAGACGCAAAAAGGTTCCCGAAGACCCTCAGGGACGTCACAGACCACATCCATTCCCTCGGATACAAGATGATGGTCTGGTTCGAACCGGAGAGGGTGGTCGCCGGATCGGAGATTTTCCGCGAGCACCGCGGGTGGCTTCTTGAAAAACCCGGTGACAAGGACACATACCTTTTCAACCTTGCCGACCCCGAGGCCTGTGCGTGGCTTGCCAAATACATAGGCGACTTCCTGGAATCCAGGGGCATAGACTATTACAGGCAGGATTTCAACATGGATCCTTCCGCCTACTGGGAGGCTGCCGACAGTCCGGGGCGTGAAGGTATCACCGAGGCGCACTACATCGAAGGTCTCTATGCCTACTGGGACGCCCTGCTGGAACGCTTCCCGGGGCTTCTCATCGACAACTGCGCCAGCGGAGGCCGCCGCCTCGACATCGAGACTGCCGGCAGGAGCGCACCCCTCTGGAGAACCGACTACGCGTACGGAGAGGTGAACGGATACCAGAACCAGACATACGGATTGTCATGGTTCTTGCCCATGAACGGTACCGGTGTCTATACCACCGACACCTATGGCTCCCGCTCCGCATACAGCTCGGCCATGGTCATGAACTACAAGTTGACCGACCACCATTTCTCGTTCCTTGAGATGAAGCGGGTCCAGGACGAATACCGCATGATTCAGCCGTATTACCTTGAGGATTTCTATCCTCTGTCTGGCATATCGGACATCGCTTCGCTTAAGAGATGGATTGTCTATCAGCTGCACAGGAAATCGGATGACTCCTCTTTCGTGCTTGCTTTCAGAAGGCCGGAGAGCCCCGACGACGCCTTCAAGGCTTGCCTCAAGGGACTTTCGCCCGACAAGGAGTATATCGTCAGGAACATGGATTCCAAGGAGGAAATCACCCTTTCCGGAAAGGCGCTCATGGACGGATTCACCATCAGCCTCCCTACGCCCCGCAGCTGCGCTCTCTGGCACATCCAGGAAAAGTAGTATAGTGACTGCCGGTACGGCAGTCGCTTACATATATACGGGGTTATTTGGCAAGCCTCTGTCGGACAGCTTCGTAGAGGAGGATGGCGGTGGAGACGGAGACGTTGAGGGAGTCTTCCACTCCCAGCATGGGGATGCGGATATGGCGGTCGGCAGCCTTGCGCCAGAAAGGAGTGAGGCCTGTGTCTTCCGCTCCCATCACTATGGCAGTGCCACCCTTCATGTCCGAATCGTAATACGGAACGGAATCCTGGAGCTGCGCGGTGTAGATTTTCATACCATGTCTGCGCAGCCAGAAAAGCGCCTCTTCATTTGTGAGCTGCACCGTCGGGACCGTGAAAACGGCTCCTACGCTGGCCCTTACGACATTCGGGTTGTAAAGGTCGCAGGCTGAATCGCACACGAGGACGGCATCCGCTCCGGCCGCGTCGGCGCTCCTGAGGACGGCTCCGAGGTTGCCTGGCTTCTGTACATTCTCCAGCACCACCACGAGCGGTGCCTCCGGCTTCCTGAATGCCAGTTCCTCAAGCGTCCTGTCCTTCCACTCCACCTCGGCGATGATTCCTTCGGTCCCGCCCCTGTAGGCTATCTTGTCATAAACCTGGGGAGTGACCTCCACGCAGTTGCAGTCCGGATTGCCTTTGAGGGCGGATTCTGCGATAGGGGCGAAGTCCTTGTCCTTGAGGATTTCCGTACATCTGAACAAGGTCCTTGCGCGGAATCCGGCGTCCAGGCATCTCTGGACTTCCCGGATTCCTTCCACCGGAAACAGCCCCTTGTCCCTCCTGGTCCTGGACTTGTAGCCCAACGCCAGAAGCTCCTTGATTTTGGGATTGTTCCCGGAGCTGACCTGTTCGGTACGCATCGGAAAGGTTATTCTTCCTCGTTCTTCTGCACGGAAGCCATCTTTTCCGGACGCATCTGGGGGAAGAAGAGCACGTCCTGGATCGTGGTCTTTCCGGTCATCAGCATAGTAAGGCGGTCGATGCCGATGCCGATGCCGGAAGTGGGAGGCATTCCGTATTCGAGGGCGCGGACGAAGTCATAGTCGATATACATGGCCTCGTCATCTCCCTTGGACTTGAGGGCGGCCTGCTCCTCAAACCTCGCGAGCTGGTCGATCGGGTCGTTGAGCTCGGAATAGGCATTGCAAAGTTCATGGCCGTTGACGAAAAGCTCGAAACGCTCGGTGAGGGAGTCGTCGTAGCGGCATCTCTTGGTAAGGGGAGACATCTCCACCGGATAATCGGTGACGAAGGTGGGCTGGATGAAGTTCTTTTCGCAGAACTCTCCGAAAATGGCGTCTATCAGCTTGCCTTTGCCCATGGTGGGATCGGTCTCGACATTGAGGTTCTTGCAGGTGGCCCTCAGCGCATCCTCATCCATTCCCGCAACGTCCACGCCGGCGTATTCCTTGATTGCGTCAAGAATCCTGACCCTCCTGTATCCGGCCTTGAAATCAATCTGGTTGCCCTCGATTTCCACCACGGTCGTGCCGTGCAGCTTGAGGGCGATTTTCTCAAGCATCTTCTCCGTGAATTCCATCATCCAGATATAATCCTTGTATGCTGCATAGAGCTCCATCTGGGTGAATTCCGGGTTGTGGGTCTTGTCCATGCCCTCGTTGCGGAAGTCCTTGGAGAACTCGAATACTCCGTCGTATCCTCCCACGATGAGCCTCTTGAGATACAGCTCGTCGGCCACCCTCAGGTAGAGGGGAATGTCAAGGGCGTTGTGGTGGGTGAGGAACGGACGGGCGGTGGCACCTCCCGGAATGGACTGGAGGACAGGGGTCTCGACCTCAAGATATCCTGCATCCGAGCAGTATTCCCTCATGGTGTTGATGATCTGTGTCCTTTTTACGAACACGTCGCGTACCTGCGGATTCACGATGAGGTCCACATATCTCTGGCGATAGCGGAGTTCGGGGTCGGTGAAAGCGTCGTGGACCTTTCCGTCGGCTTCCTTGACGATAGGAAGCACCCTGAGCGACTTGCTCAGCAGGGTGAGTTCCTTGACGTGGACGGTCAGTTCTCCCGTCTGGGTGATGAACGCGTATCCCTTCACGCCTACGATGTCCCCGATGTCAAGCAGTTTCTTGAAAACGGTATTGTACATCGTCTTGTCCTCGCCGGGGCAGATCTCATCCCTCTTGACGTAGGCCTGGATCCTTCCGGAAGCATCCTGGATCACCATGAAGGAAGCTGCTCCCATTATCCTGCGGGACATTATGCGTCCTGCAATGCATACGTCATCGAAATTCCCCTTCTCAGGGTCGTATCCTTCCGCGATTTCCTTAGCCGTGGTGTTGACCGGATAGAGTGGTGCGGGATAAGGATTGATTCCCAATTCCTTAAGGCGGGCAAGAGACTGCCTTCTTACCTCTTCCTGTTCGCTCAGTTCAATGTTTGCCATCTGTGTGCTTTTCTTTTTTTTAATCGTCAGTCCGCAAAAATACTCAATAAAATCCAAAGTTTAATTTTTTATGAGTATATTTGTCTAATATGGGCAAAGAACGTAAATGGATACTTCAGACTCCTGCCGACCCTGAGATCGCCGGCCGTCTGGCTGCTGAGCTCGGAGTCGACAAGGTTCTTGCGCAGCTGCTCGTGAAAAGGGGAGTGACTACTTTCGAGCAGGCACGTTCTTTTTTCCGCCCGTCCTTGGACGACCTGCACGACCCCTTTCTGATGAAGGATATGGATTCGGCCGTCGAGAGGCTCCGCAAGGCCATTACCGCAGAAGAGAAGATTCTGGTCTATGGGGATTATGACGTCGACGGCACCACGGCCGTAGCCCTTGTATATTCTTTCCTCAGGAGATATTCGTCCAATGTGGATTTCTATATTCCCGACAGGTACGATGAAGGCTACGGGGTTTCCCTGAAAGGTATCGACTGGGCCTCCGACAACAAATTCGGCCTGATCATCACCCTCGACTGCGGCATCAAGGCTGCATCGAAAGTCAGGTATGCCGCTGACAAGGGAATCGACATGATAATATGAGACCACCATCTTCCCGAGGAAGAGATCCCGCCTGCAGTTGCAGTCCTCGATCCCAAGAGGGAAGACTGCAACTATCCTTTCGACGACCTTTCCGGCTGTGGCGTAGGATTCAAGCTTGTCCAGGCATACTCCCAGCGGTACGGAATCCCTTTCGAAACACTCATACCCCTTCTCGACCTCCTTGTCGTCAGCATTTCTTCCGACCTCGTGACCATGGTCGGTGAGAACAGGGTGCTTGCCCATTTCGGCCTCAAGCAACTTAACGAGAACCCCCGAAAGGGACTTCTGGCGATGATAAACCTTTCCAAGCTTGAGCCCGGCCACATCACCATCGACGACATCGTCTTCAAGATCGGGCCGCGAATCAACGCTGCGGGGAGGATGGAGACGGGAAGGCTTGCGGTCGAGTTGCTTACGGCGGCGGACGACAGGACTGCCAACTTCATCGGCAACAAGGTCAATGACAACAATACCGAGCGCAAGAACATAGACCGTGAGATTACCGGCGAAGCCATAGAGATGGTCAGCAGCGGCAAGGCCCTCGCTTCCTCTAATGCCACGATAGTCTATAATCCCATCTGGAACAAGGGAGTCGTGGGAATCGTAGCGTCTCGTCTCGTAGAGGCGTATTACAAGCCCACCGTCGTGCTCACGAAGTCCAACGGTTTCGTCACCGGCTCGGCCAGGAGCGTCGCAGGATTCGACCTTTACGAGGCCATAGAGAGCTGCGCCGACCTGCTTGAGAATTTCGGAGGCCACGTATATGCGGCCGGACTCACCCTGAAGGAAGAGAACCTGGCTGAATTCAGCCGCAGGCTTGATGATTTTATCGGGAAGAAGATAACCAAGGAGATGCTTACCCCGGTGACCAACATCGACTGCGAACTCGACTTCTCCCAGATTACGCCGAAATTCTTCAGGATACTCAAGCAGTTCCAGCCCTTCGGCCCCGGCAACGGCAATCCCGTGTTCATGACGGAGAACGTCTATGATGACGGCAACGGCCGGAAGGTAGGAGCCGGCGGCGTCCACATCAAGCTTGACCTTATCCAGGAATCACAGCCTTACAGGCAGATTCCGGCGATAGGCTTCAACATGGCCGACCTCTACGACTATATAAAGGCCGGCAACCCGATGGATGTCTGTTATTCCATCGTTGAGAATTATTATCGCGGCAATTCCACCATCCAGCTCCGTCTCAAGGATATCCACGAGAGGGAAGAGTTTATCTAGACGGCTTTACACGCACGAATACATTCCCGTAAGGGGCGATGTCAAGGGAGGTCGTCTGCCTGCCTGTTTCTTCGTTAATCACATTGACCCGGACGAACGGAAGCCTGTTGCCGTTCCCGTCTTTGAGCGACAGGGTCGCCGCCTTTCCTGCGGTTTCCCGTATGTTGACCAGTACGTTCCCGTCTGGGGTCGGTACTGCGCCGACAAGAAGGAGATTGTCCCCTTCAATGCCAAGCGCCGAATGTTCCCTGGCCCTTTTCTCCTGTCCCTCCTTTGAAGGGACTCCCGGCTGTACCCGGGCATATACCGGAGTACGGTTGCCCTGGCCGAATGTCCATGCGTCGGGTTCGGAGCATCCCCGGAGCGATGTTATCGCATAATTCCAGCGGAATTCCCCTTCCTGGGACGCCCGGAAATTGGTAAACCAGTAATTGTTCATCACCCACGAGAAGAAATGGGTCTTTTCATGGACATGTTCTTTCCGGAAAGGATCGTTCATCAATTCTCCCATCATGAAAAGGGGAACTTCGTCGGTGCTGACCAGGACCTGCAAATCCTGATTCCTGGCGGAGACGAAACTCTGCACCGTGTTCCAGGCGGCAGTCGTCCCGGGAATCTGGTTCTCTCCAGCGACGAGCAATCCTCCGGGGACGTCAAAGGCCAGCTTTCCGCTTTCAACTCCGAAAGGAAAAGCTATGTAGATTCCTGTAGGATCCGTTTCAGGCATCCTTTTCAGCCTGTATGAAAGGTCAATTCGTTTGACGCGGTTATGTAGTTTTACGTCAACCTTGATTCCGAAGTCGCTGTCGCATCCTTCGAGAACACCTTCAAAGGAAACGGTCGTGAAAAGGTCTCCCGTGGTGATTCCGGTGAACCTGACACTTTCAAAGCCTTTCCTGGAATACTTGTCGAACCGGAGCTTGTTCATCTGGCCGCGGTCTCCTTCCAGACTTTCGTATATGGCTTCCCCAAGATTCCATTCCGCATCTTTATCAAGCAGTTCCTTTCCGAGTTCCTTGTCAAGCATGGAACTGATTCCGCCTTTTTCCATGTCGAAAGTCAGGCGGTAGTAACCGTTTTCGATGGTACTTCCGTCCCATTCGGAGGGGGAAGGAATATGGGTTGAGCCTGTTCCGAGCCTTATCTCATAAGTCTTGTAACCCATCGCGGGGATGTTTTCTGCCCATACCGTGAAATACCTTCCTTCGCTCCTGACGGCTCCCTGCTGTACGGCGATAGGATTTCCATCGTCGTCCGTGATTTCGAACGGAGTGCCGGGAGGTACCAGTGAATTGTCGATGAAGATGGTGGAGAGGGTGGAACGGGGCGTCCCGAGGGTGTTGAAGAACGTTACGGTAGGGTTTGCCGAGCGGTAGAGGCTGCCCTGCAACCTTCCTGCAGCGGTCTCATACATCATCTGTGTGTTCTTCAAGGCATCCCATACATATGAGCCTTTTTCCGCCCACTGGACCATGGAATTCTCGCAAGAAGGGTCGCTGATGCTTTCCGCAGCCCCGAACGTATGCTCGTCATAGAACAAGAGATTCTTCCTGATCCCTCTAAGGGTGGGACCGTATCCGGCAGCTCCGGAATCGCCTTCCAATGCGGCCATTGACAGGAGTCCTTCCACGACCGACACATCGGACTGGGTCTTTCGCGACGCGGCGCTTTCCCGGGCGGCGGATCCGAAACCGTCGGTCCAGTAATCGGGGAATGCATCCCTGTACACGGGCAGGGTCTGTCCGTACTCCTTGTCAATCCGGCTGATGAATTCGCTGACTGTCGCGCTGCGGAGTTTCGGCCATGCGTATTTTTCGTTCCAGTTCCGGATCATGTCGCACTCGGCCGGATTCGGGGGCGAATTGTCCGTAAAGAAACCGGAGTACTGTACCGCAACGTACGGGTACTGATAATCCCCGTCCCATAGCTTTTCCAGGTATGCGAACAGCCCGGCTTCGAACCTGACGGCATCTCCCTTGTCTATTCCCCAGTAATTACCGGTGTTGTAGTGGTCGCTGCGATATGAGATGATGGAATTACCAGAGGGAGACTCCCAGCGATACACCGTCGGCATGCCGAAGGGGACGACCGAGCGGGTGGCGTTCGAGCCCATTGACAGGTATTTGACCCCGGCCTCGGGAAGCAGGTCGGCAAGACACCAGGCCACACCGTTGACATCATCCTGCATCGCCGTCTGCACGGGGATCCCGAGTTCCTTGAACCTCTTCAAGGGCTCCAGGAAGGTCCTGTAATTGCCTTCTCCGGAGAGTTCCGACATGTTGAAGTACATGGCGGTAACCTCAATCAGGCCCTGCCTGACATAATCAAGGAAACGGTCGACCTGTTCTTTCGGACGGACTTTCAACCACTCATCGACAGCCCAAGAGGCCTCGCAGGTCCAGCGGAAACGGGCGTCATCCGGATATGAGGCGGTGGCGTCGCAATAATCAAGGGCATAGTCGATATATCGCAGATGCTCCGAGAGTATTTCAGTCTGAGGTTTTGTGTATCCTATGTCTGTGTGAACGTGTTGAACGAGATATATGGTCATTTTCCGAGGCTCCGGGATCTCTACTTCTGCCGAGGCTCCGGTTCCCAGTGAAATGACGGTCCTGGTCCCGGCAAGGCCTTCCGGAACGCCGCCGGAAATGGTATTCTTCCCCGGTGAAAGGGTGACCGGATTCCTGTGCGCTCCGCCGTCGTATGACCACCATGTTCTGACCTTGCGCGGGCTGTCGTTCGTGACAGAGATGGTTACAGGGCAAAGAAGTCCGTTCCCGGAAGGGGCGTACATCAGTGCAGGTCTTGCCGTCACTGATTCAAGATTCACGTCGCTGCGTTCCGAAGCGGATGCGGCCTGGAAACATGCAAGCGCAGCCAGGACCAGTGTTGTGAAGAGATGATTCATAGTTATCCGGTATTAATTATGTGTAGCCAGAGTTTCCAGTATTGCGGCGGCAGACTCTTCGTAGGTCTGGCCGTCAGTGTCGATTATGGCATGGGCAGTCCCTTCGTAGAGGTTCTTCCGTTTTGCCATGAGTCCTTTCACCTTGTCCCTCAGGCTTCCGCCTGCAAGCATAGGACGACCGTCTTCCGCTCCCTGCAGATTTTCGACAAGAGTTTCGACGGTGGCTCTCAAATAGATGCAGAACGTCTTTTCCCTGACAAGGACGGCACATTCCGGCACAGTAAGCGTCCCTCCTCCCAATGCCAGCACGGCAGATATCGGCGATGAAGACCCTGAGGTTCCGGACAGGAAGGAATCGAGATACTTGAGTTCAAGGCTGCGGAAGAACTGTTCGCCGTCTGAGGAAAAAATCTCAGGGATGGAACGGCCTTCGCCTCCTTCAATCAGGGAATCCAGGTCATAAAAAGGGCATGCCAGTTTTTCGGCGAGAACCTTGCCGATGCTGCTCTTCCCGGAGCCCATGAATCCTGTCAGAGAGATTATCATCAGAACAGGGTGGGTTCGAAATCTATGTCGAGGTCTAGAGGGGAGGAGGGGTCATCGTCGCTACCGCCATCGGGTACGTCCGGTACTACGGGAGACTCTGTTTCAGGAACTTCCGGTGTCTGATCATCGGAAATCCCCGGAGTGTTTGCAGGAGCGGTTCCCGGTTCGGATTCCGGAGCCGTATCCTCGTCTTCCGGTTCATCTTCGGGAAGCGGTTCTATGAATTTGACAGCCTTAAGGTCGTAGGAATGGCATTTCTTTCCCTTTGCGGCAAGTCCCTTCTTGGCAATGAATTCCTCCGCCAGATAGTCTTCCGGCTCTCTGTGGGAATATTTCCCTCCGAATATGACCTCGAACCTGGGGTGCGCGTCCTCGCTGATGTCAACGAGGTACGACCCTTTGTTGTCGGAAATGAACGAAAGGGGACTGTTGTCGCTTTCAGTAAAGGAAAATCTCTTGATATAGAATGCCTTCGCACTTCCGTCCCAATAGAGGACGGTGTAAGTGCGGTCCGGGTCGAACTTCTCCACCTTCAGCACTTCTCCCTGATAGCGGTTGCTCAGGTCGAAGCTCGTGGTATAGTAGGTTCCGCCCTTGAAGATGGCAAGCACCTTGTCCTGTCCTTCGAACTCTCCGAGGAGGATACCTCTGCCATCCTCGTTCAGTTTCTGGATGTCAGCGTCATACCAGATATTCTTGCCGCCGATGGTAGAAACCCCCTTCGACTTCATGACGATCTTCTGGATGGGGTTCTTGCTCACGAGGTTGCCCCTGGATGTCTTTCCCTTGATCGCCAGGGTGGAGAAATCGTACTCCATGTTCGTCTTCTTGAGCTTCGGCCTGGGACGGAGATAAATCTTGACCGTCTCTGCTTCACCGTTATGGTTGACGGTGAACCAGAGGATGGAGGAACCGGGGCTTCCCTGGGTGAGGTTATACTCCTTGTCCCTGGTAACGCTGGTGATGGAGCACCTCTTGGCATAGGTGACAGCCGACTTGCCTTCCCGGTAGATCATGTTGTAGATCGTACGGTCGTCCCCGCGGTTGAACACGCCTACGTATAGGAGGTTCTTGGCAAAGAACTCCTTGTCAGTCACCTTTTTGACCCAGTATCTTCCGTCCTTGGCAATGACTATGACCTCGCTGAGGTCGGAGCAGTCACACACATACTCTGCATTGTCATCCTTCTTCAGTCCTATGCCGACGAAACCCTCTTCCATATTGGCGGAAAGCTTGGCGTTGTTGTTCACCACCTTGGTCACCGCAATCTGCTCGAAGTTAGTTACTTCGGTCAGACGGGGCCAGTATGCTCCGTATTTCTTCTTGAGGCTCTTGAACCAATCGATGGTATACTTGGTGATATGCTCTATCTGGTCGCTGACCTTGCGGATCTCGTCTTCGATCTGGGCGATCTTCTCGTCCATGGCCTTCGTATCGAACTTCGAAATCTTGCGGACAGGTTTCTCGACCAGCCTGAGGATGTCCTCCATCAGGATTTCCCTGCGGACCATGTCCTGATACTCCTTCATCTTGTCAAAGATGTCCTGGACCTGCTGCTCCCAGCTCTTCTGGTCCTGCTCGAGTATCTTGTAAACCCTGTTCTCGAAGAATATCCTTTCGAGGGAGTCATAGTGCCATTCGTCCTCGAGTTCCCCGAGCCTGATTTTCAGTTCCTGTTCAAGAAGATCCTTCGTATGGTTGGTATCATAGATGAGTATATCCTTGACGCTGAGGAACTGAGGCTTGCTGTCAGCGATGACGCAGGCGTTGGGGGCGATGTTCACCTCGCAGTCAGTGAAAGCGTAGAGAGCATCAATGGTCTTGTCGGGAGAGACGTCGTTCGGAAGATGGATGACGATCTCCACCTTTTCGGTGGTCATGTCCTCGATCTTCTTGATCTTGATCTTGCCCTTTTCCTTGGCCTTTACTATCGAATCCTTGATGATCTCGGATGTCTTGCCATAGGGGATCTCGGTGATTGCGAGGGTGTTCTTGTCGATTTTCTCAATCCTGGCGCGCACCTTGACGGAGCCGCCCCTGCGGCCGTCGTTGTATTTGGAGCAGTCTGCGAATCCTCCGGTGGGGAAGTCGGGATAGATGGTGAAATCCCTGCCTTCGAGAATGTCTATGGAAGCGTCTATGAGTTCATTGAAGTTGTGGGGAAGGATCTTTGACGCCATTCCGACAGCGATGCCCTCCGTGCCTTGTGCGAGAAGGAGGGGGAAACGGACGGGAAGTTCGGTGGGCTCCTGGTTGCGTCCGTCGTAGGATGTCATCCAGTTGGTGACCTTGGGATCGAAGACCACTTCTTTCGCGAATTTGCTAAGCCTGGCTTCAATGTACCTGGGGGCGGCATTGCTGTCGCCGGTAAGGATGTTTCCCCAGTTTCCCTGGCAGTCGACCAGATAGCCTTTCTGCCCGAGTTGGACCAGGGCGCCGAGGATGGAAGCGTCGCCGTGCGGATGGTACTGCATGGCCTGGCCGACGATGTTGGCCACCTTGGTGTAGCTGCCGTTGTCCATCCTGAACATGGCGTGGAGGACCCTTCTCTGCACCGGTTTCAGGCCGTCGACGATGTGAGGAACGGCCCTCTGCAGGATTACATAGGAGGAGTAGTCCAGGAACCAGTCCTTGAACATCCCGGACAGCTTGTATTTACGGCTGTCAGATCCCAGCAGTTTCTGGTATTTTCCGGAAGGCGCCGCCCCTTCATCTTCGATAGGGGCTTCGTTCACTCCGTCATCCCACTCTTCGTCTTCTTTGCTCATAAACAAATTTTACTCTTCGTATCCGAATTTCCTTAGTTCCATTTTCTTGTCCCTCCAGTCCGGGTCCACCTTGACGAAGGTCGTCAGGAACACCTTTTTCTGGAAGAAGTCCTCCATCTCCATCCTTGCGGCGGTCGCTGTCCGCTTGAGGGCGGACCCTCCCTTCCCTATGATGATCCCCTTCTGGGAATCCCTCATCACGTAGATGACGGCGCTGATCTCATACCTTTCCTCTCCCTCCTTGAACTGCTCGATCTCGACCTGGCAGCTGTAGGGAATCTCGTCACGGTAGTTCTCAAGGATCTTTTCACGGAATATCTCCGAAGCGAAAAACCTCAGGTTCCTGTCGGTAAACGCGTCCTTGTCGAACCATGGTGGCGAGACGGGAAGGCTGCCAACGATGGTGTCTAGGATGCTGTCGAGGTTGAACCTTTCTTTGGCGGATACGGGAATGACCGTCGCTTTCGGAAGCCTTTCCTTCCATTCGGCCATCAGGGCGGTGACCTTCTCCTGGTCGCTGATGTCGATTTTGTTGATGGCGACGATGACGGGAACTTCAATACGGGAAAGCTTCTCCACGTAGGCCGCATTCTTGTCCCATTTCTCGATGGTATCGGTCACATACAGGATTATGTCGGCGTCTCCGATTGCGGCGTCCACGAAGTTCATCATGCTCTCCTGGAGCCTGTAGTTCGGTTTCAGGATACCAGGCGTGTCCGAATAGACTATCTGCCAGTCTTCAGTATTTACGATTCCCATTATCCTGTGCCTCGTCGTCTGGGCCTTGGCGGTGACGATGGAGAGCTTCTCACCCACCATCGCGTTCATCATGGTGGATTTCCCCACATTGGGGTTCCCTATTATGTTGACGAATCCCGCCTTGTGCTCCTTAGACATAGGCACCCATCTTCAGGATATTGATTTCTCCAGTCGTGAGATATCTCCATTCGCCCTTCTGGAGGCCTTTCTTCGTGAGACCGGCGAAATAAACCCTGTCGAGGGCCTTGACCGTGTAGCCGAGGGATTCGAAGATCCTCCTGACCACGCGGTTCTTTCCGGAGTGGATCTCAATTCCGAGCCTCCTGTGGTCTTCGGCATCTATGTATTCCAGTTCGTCAGCCTTGACGACACCGTCGCCGAGCTCGACCCCTTCCATGATCCTGGCCTTGTCTTCTTCTTCGAGGGCCTTGTCAAGGATTACCTGATAGATTTTCTTCTTGTTGAAAGAAGGGTGGGTGAGCATTTCGGCGATTTCCCCGTCATTGGTGAACATCAGGACGCCGGTGGTGTTTTTGTCAAGCCGTCCTACGGGGAATACCCTGGTCTTGCAGCCGCGGATCAGGTCCATGACCGTCTTGTCCGCATGGGGGTCGCTGGCCGTGGTGACATAGCCGCGCGGCTTGTTCATCACGATGTAAACCTTGGCTTCCCCTTTGAGCCTTTCCCCGTTGAAGCGGACATCGTCGGTGAGGACGTTGACCTTGGTTCCGAGTTCGGTGACGACTTCTCCGTTCACGGTAACCACACCTGCCTGGATATATGTGTCTGCCTCCCTGCGGGAGCAGACTCCCGAATTGGCAATGAATTTGTTGAGCCTTTCCACTTCCTTGATGGGCGTCTGTACCGTCCCGGGATCGGTGGAGGAAGGATCTATTGCCGGTTTATTCCTCAGCATTTCATTGATCCCTGCTTCGTCGGTAGGGGTGAAGCGGGGCTCATTCCTCTTGGAGTGGAAGGGTTTACGGTCTTCGAAGGACCGTTTCTCACCGAAGGGCCTGTGCTCTCCGGATGATCTTCTTTCGCCGTAAGGCTTCCTTTCGCCAAAGGGTTTATGGCCACCGAAGGACTTGCGCTCGCCGAAGGGCCTGTGTTCTCCGAAAGGTTTGCGGTCGCCGTCTTCGTGGCCGTGGAAACTGCTGCGCTCACCATATGGTTTCCGTCCTCCATAGGTTTTGCGCTCTCCGTAGGGTTTACGGTCGCCTTGGGGCCTGTCTCCATAAGGCCTGTGTTCCCCATGCGGCTTGTACTCGCCGGATGACCTGCGTTCTCCGTAAGGCCTGTGCTCTCCGTAGGGTTTTTCGTAACCTACTTTCTTCCTCGGTCTGAGTTTCCTGCCTTCATTCGTGTAATTTCCAGTGGATTTTTCCTGTCCGCCGTTGTTTTTTTCTTCCATGATTCTTGTGTGCCTCAAAGGCGATTTATATGGCTCACGCCATTATTAATAAAAGTTTTTCCGAATAGTTCTTATTTCAGCTTGAAGATGTAGGTTATCGTACCCTCCTGCATTGCAGGGGCATCTATGGATTCGTTGAAATGTGTCTTCATGGCGGCGCTGCGCGCTGCAGCCCAAAGTTTGTCGTCGGTAACGGTGGTCCCGTCGGCTCCGGGCACCGCCTTCTTGACGTTGCCGTAATTGTCCACCCAAACCTTGACGACCACGATACCGGACTTCTGGACGGGATAGGATGGCCTCGGGAGGGCTCCCAGGGTATTCCTCCCCTTGACATGGGCGTTGGGCGTACCGTCCGTCCTCGCGACCTTGGCATTCCCGTCAGGCTGGCCTTCCTTGAAATTGCCGGAGGCTTCCTCCGCCGAGTGGGGGGCAGTGTATGAACTGTCCTTCCTGCTCATTCCGGGGAATGAGGCCCGAGGGTCGAGTTCCGGTTCCTGCTTCGGCGTAGGGACATCCACGTCTCCGAAATCGTCAGGTTTGGTGGCGGGAGTGGAATTCCTCTTCGTGTTTGCAGCGATGGGAGATTCCGATTTCTGCACCAGTTCGATCGGTTTCGTCCTGTCGGGATCGTCAGCCATAGGCTGCCTCCCGTGGCGCTGGACCTGCACCGGATCTTCCTCCTGCGTGAAGTCGATGACAAAGGTCTGCTCGGCGGGAGGTGGATAAATGTATTTCAAACCTGTAAAGGCAAGGCAGGACGAAGCCACACCCCATACGACAGCCGTCGCCACGAGGCCGACTATCCTGGATGTCCGTTCGTTTTTCTGTCTTTCCCTCAGGTACTGTTTCATGGCTTCCTGCTATTCCGGCTGTGTGGCCAGTATCACTTTATAGTGGTTCCGTTTGGCGATGTTCATCACTCCGACGATTTCCTTGATGGGAACGCTTTCGTCCGAGTAGATTGAGAAGGTGGGGTCTTCTTCGCTCTGGAGTATGCTGATGAGGTTGTCCTCGACCTGCTCGAAGGGAACGGGAGTCTCCTCGCCGTTGATATGGTAGGTGTATCGTTCTTCTCCCCAGTCCTTGATGGAGACGCTCACCGTAGGCTTGGCGCTTACCTGCCCGGTGCTCTTGGGCAGCAGGAGCTTGAGGGCGTTGGGGTTCACAAGCGTGGAGGTGATGAGGAAGAAGATCAGCAGCAGGAACACGAGGTCGGTCATCGACGTGCTGCCGATTTCGGAAATGACCTTTGTCGATCTCTTGAATGCCATGGCTTACTGTTCGTTTTCTTCGGAAGCGGGCTCGTGGAGCAGATCCATGAAATCGATGGTGGTGCTCTCCATCTTGAAGACGATGTTCGAGATCTGGGCGGCGAGGTAGTTGTATCCGAAGTAGGCGAGGATACCAACGATGAGACCGCCTACGGTCGTGATCATGGCAGTGTATATACCGCCGGAAAGGAGGGCGATGTCGATGTTCGTGCCGGCGTTTGCCATGTTGAAGAATGCCTGGACCATTCCGATGACGGTTCCGAGGAATCCGATCATGGGGGCGCCTCCGGCTATGGTGGCGAGGGTCGCGAGGCCTTTTTCAAGCCTTGCCACCTCGACGTTGCCGGTGTTCTCCACTGCCGTCTGGATGTCGGACAGGGGCCTTCCAATGCGCTCGATGCCTTTCTCTACAAGCCTGGCGGAAGGGGAGTCGTACTTGCTGCAGAGCGTGAGGGCGCTCTTGGTCTTCCCCTCGAGGATGTAATCCCTGATGTCTTTCATGAAATTTGGATCGATCTTCTGGGCCTTGTGGATCATGTACCACTTCTTGCCGAAAATGTAGATGGCCAGGATCGAGAGAAGGAGAAGCACGAGCATGAGCCAGCCTCCCTTGGAAGCCATTTCGATCAGGGAATAGGACTGGACGACTGTCTCGGGCTGAGCGGCTGCCGCGCTCTGGGCAGCCTGTGCGAGCTCAGGGGAGAAGGTTGTGTCGATAGTTGTCTGTAAGAGATTGAACAACATAGTATTATACGATTATTTAATTATCTGTCCGGATTCGTGTCGCACCTGATGGGACACAATCACGCAAAGATAATCATTTTTTTCGTATATATCTATGTCTGTCGGCTTAAAAAGGTCAATATTCCACCTTGCTGAGGAACAGCGCTTTCCCCGGAACCGATTCCCCGGCATCACCGCGAGCGCCTCCCTGGAGCAGGCCCACGACCGATTCCGCAGTCCTTTTCCCTCTCCCGACTTCAATCAGGGTGCCGACTATGGCCCGGACCATGTTCCGGAGGAACCGGTTGGCGGAAATCTTGAAGTACAGGTAGCCGCCTTCTTCTGCAGGATATCCCATCAGTTTCACGTGGTCCGGAACGTATGTGGACCATCCGGCGGAATACACCGTGCATACAGGTGTCCTGACGTCGCTTCCTGTCTTCTGGAAGCAGGAAAAGTCGTGGGTGCCGACCAATGCGGCAGCCGCTTTGTTCATAGCGTCAAGGTCCAGCGGATATGGACAGAAACAGGAGTATCTGTCCATGAAAGGGTCCTTCGTACGGTGGATGAAATAAGTATATTCCCGCAGTCTTGCGTCGAATCTGGCGTGGAAATCTTCCCCGGCGGGGAGCACCTCATGTACTCTTATGGATGAAGGCAGGATGGCATTTAATTTGTAGCCTAAAACCCCTGCGTCGAGGTCCGTGCCCGAAGGGCAGTCGAAGTGGGCCGTGTAGCCTATGGCATTCACTCCCGAATCGGTCCTTCCGGCCCCCGTGACCTGTATGTCGGTCCTCAGGAGAGTTGAAAGAGCCTTCTCGAGACGTTCCTGCACGGTGTCGGCATCCGGCTGCAGCTGCCAGCCGCAGAACGGGGATCCGTCGTATGAAAGGATGACCTTGTATCGCATGGAGGTTGTTTTGAATGCAAAAATATTAAAATAATTCGTTTTTATGGAGAGCACAAGCATCAAGGAACTTAACGACCGCATCCAGAGGGAAAGCGCGTTCGTTGATTTGCTTACGATGGAGATGGGAAAGGTGATCGTGGGGCAGAAACATTTGGTCGACAATCTACTCATAGGTCTTCTGGCCAACGGACACATCCTGCTTGAAGGAGTGCCGGGCCTTGCCAAGACCTTGGCCATCAATACACTCGCCCAGGCTGTGGACGCCAGGTTCAGCAGGATCCAGTTCACTCCGGACCTCCTTCCCGCCGACCTCACCGGCACCCTCATCTATTCCCAGAAAGACGGCAGTTTCGTGGTCCACAAGGGGCCTGTTTTCGCCAACTTCGTCCTCGCGGATGAAATCAACCGTTCTCCCGCAAAGGTCCAGAGCGCCCTGCTCGAGGCGATGCAGGAGAGGCAGGTTACCATCGGTGACGAGACCTACCGTCTTCCCGAGCCTTTCCTTGTCATGGCCACCCAGAATCCCATCGAGCAGGAGGGAACTTACCCCCTTCCTGAGGCTCAGGTGGACCGTTTCATGCTGAAGGTGGTGGTGGATTACCCCAAGAAGGAAGAAGAAAAGCTGATCATCCGGATGAACAATTCGGGGGTGTTCCCGAAGGCCAGTCCGGTGGTCAGGCCCGAGGATATCGTCAGGGCCAGGGAAGTAGTGAGGGATGTCTACATGGACGAGAAGATAGAAAGGTACATAGTAGATATCGTCTATGCCACCAGGACACCGGGGGACTATGGCCTGGCTTCACTGAAGGACCTCATTTCCTTCGGCGCATCCCCGCGCGCCAGCATTTCCCTGTCGATGGCGTCCAAGGCATATGCATTCATCAAGAGGAGGGGCTATGTGATTCCTGAGGACGTGAGGGCCGTGTGCAACGAAGTCCTAAGGCACCGTATCGGCCTCACCTATGAGGCGGAAGCCGAGAACGTCACCTCCGAGGCCATCATCGCCGACGTAATCAATGCGGTGGCCGTTCCTTAGCAGGTTATCCCAGGAATAATAAAACGATAGATGGGAGAATCGAGGACTCCGTCGGACCTCCTGAAGAAGGTCCGGAAAATAGAGATAAGGACGAAGGCGTTGTCGCATCAGATATTCGCCGGGGAATACCATTCCGCATTGAAGGAAAGGGGAATGGCGTTCATCGAGGTGCGCGAATACCAGTACGGCGATGCCGGGAGGAGCATGACCTGGAATGTAC
>ODAI011607727.1_pt1 | contig 19364 bp, 16 predicted proteins | sample 1539321 | NCBI WGS metagenome assembly ODAI01 (sample SAMN02144231, study PRJEB22623) | gut metagenome | biome: sheep rumen | host: Ovis aries | place: New Zealand
AACAATATAATTATGAAAAAGATTTTTGGTTGTACTATGGCACTTATTATGGCTCTGATGTTAGGTGCAGGAAGCACGTTATATGCTGCCTGTCCGGAAGGATACACAGACCACGTGGATGCAACACAGTACCTGACGGATTTCCAGTTGAATACGGAAACGGGCGATTTGACATTTAATGACCTTTATTTTCCGGAGGAAGCGTTTCGTAGAGTGTATGCCGTGTATTTGTACGAAATGCGGGGCGAATGTCCTTTTCAAATATATGTAAAGACGGAAACTACTGATTACGCTTACGGCGGAACTGCCAATCCAATCATCAATAATGGTACGGACCTGATTGATATAGGCAGTTGGAGCAACGAAGTGAAAGGTGGTGTGCATACGTATAATATCTCGAAAGCACTGGATGTATGTCGCAAGAAAGGCTTCGCGCAGGGCTATCTGGCCTTGAAGCCGTTGGTTTACGCCAAAACGGGTGGCGTATATGGCGCGGTAGTATCGTATTACGCTAATAAGAATGAAGATAGAAACGGGACTCGCCAAAACTTATGGCAGGTGAACGGTTTCTACTTTGAGTTGGAGTCGTTGAGTGACGCGTCGATAACTGTTCCTGAGACGATGCGCTATGACCGCGATAATCAACACTATCAGGTGGCATTCACGTGTCTGAACCGCTGCCGTTATATGGTTCAGTATTCGTCCGATAATACCAACTGGCAGACGAGTAGCGACTGGATAGTGGAAGCGGATGAGGCTCGTCAAGGTGTGAGCGTGGAGGCGTCGTTCAAAGCCAAAGTGCTGAATGTCAACAAACTATGGTTTAGGTTGATAGTGGAGAATCTGGAGACCGGTAAGAGTATAACCGTTAATGCCGACCATCCAGTAAGTATGTTATATCCTCTCGTTCAGGGCAGTGATATAACCTGGCACGAGAAGGGCGAAAAGGTTACAATAACGAAGCTTGACGAGTGCAAGGAACTGAGTTTCGGTTCCCAACTGCCGGTGAGAGTGCAGGCGACGAATGACCCGAAGGTGGTGAACATAACGATGCCCGGTTGTTACGTGATGGCGTATCAAAAGGTTGGGGAATATACGGTTAAGTTTCTGAATGCGGACTACACGCTGCTCAAGACTGAAAAAGTACCATGTGGCGGCGATGCGACGGCTCCTGCCAATCCGACCTTAGGCGGCTATACGTTCAAAGGATGGGACAAGGATTTCACGAATGTGCATAATGACCTGACTGTGCTGGCGACCTACGCGATAGGCAGCGACGAGTATTCGCTGAAGGCCACGATGACTGCGCACAAAAACGAGCGCTATCCGTACGACCGCTTTGCAAACTCCGAGACACGTGCGATGGTGGGCGATGTGCTGACATTCGGCATTAACGTATCCGCCACGGCGAGCGCAAGCCTCTATTACGAGACGGGTAGCTGGAACAAAACAGAACAGAAATGGATATGGTCCTCCGGCAAGAAAATAGGAGATTACACACCGAGCAGCAGTAAGAGTTATACGCAGTCATTGGATGTGTGCTGGGATACGTACAATGGTGTGAAGGCGTTGGAGCATCGTTTTGCAGTGCGGTTCTACCTCATTCTGGGGGGTAATAAACTATATACGGACCCATGCGAGCTGGATGTGTATTATCCGATAACAGTTGCGAGCAAGTCGGGCAACAGCTTGCTGGTGGAGAACCAGACGGGCGAGTTTGATATGAACTACACAATCACCATTCCTGCGCGCAACGACGATACGATTCGGGTGTATAATATCAATGGCGAAGGCGGCGGCTGCTTCCGCTATACACGAACTATTAAACCGCAGTATGATGTTGTGTCGGGCCTTGACAAGGCAGGTAACTCGTTCTTCATCTGCCCGGGGGAGATAGAGACAATCAATACCTCCACTGCGCAGTATGCGGTGCTGTTTGACAACGCCGAACCGAGGCGGAGCTATGATTTCTCAGCTCAAGGACTGGGCAAGTATACCAATATGTTCTACGGAGAAGTGGTGACCTGCGGCGAAAGTGTACAGCACATGCCGGAGGAACCGGTTAGAGAAGGATATTTCTTCAAGGGCTGGAAAGCATGGGACAGCAATATAGCGGATGATGCGTATTTGAAAGTACCGGCAGTGGATGAAGTGTACGTGGGCTTTTCCGCAGAGTGGGAAGAGATTCCTGTAGGCGAGAAATTCATTGTGCGCTTCTTCAAGAAAGACGGTACAACGCAAATCGGCGCGAGCCAATTGGTGAATAAAGGTGAGAACGCAACTCCTCCCGAAGCACCCGATGAAGCCGGCTTCCACTTTGTGGGCTGGGACAAAACCTATACGACCGTTACGGCTAATCTGGATATCGTTGCTCTCTACGGCGATGACTCCAAGACATGGACGGTGGCGTATTACGACGAAGAGGGCAAGACCAAGTTGTCCGAAGAAGTGGTGGCTGACATGATGTCGGCCAGCGGATTGTCGCTCTACAAAGAGGGTAATGAGTTTGTAGGATGGAAGAATATGGAGACCGACCAGATGGAAGACCTGACTCATGTGAGCAAGAACTTGAATGTGAAGGCCGTGTTCCAAGTGAAGCAGGCGATTGACCAGGTGGAGAACCGTCAGCCGAGTAGTGCGTGCCGGAAGGTGCTGCGCAACGGCCAACTGCTCATCCTCACACCGAATGGCACCTTCGACGTCATAGGACAAAAAGTAGAGTAGTTGCCTGTTGGCAGAGATGAAATGATGAAATAATAAAATATACAATGAAAAAGTTTTTGTTATTAGCAGTGGTGATGATGACCACGCTCTGTGTGGCACAAGACGAAGTAAAACCGTATATGACAGTGGACCAACTGCCGAATCTGATTAAGTGCCTTCCGGCGCCTCCGGCTTTTGACAGTCCCGAGTTCGCTAATGATCTGATGCGCTATTCTTGGGGTAAAAAGCAACGTCTGGACGAAGAACGGGCAGCGATGGTGCGCCGCGATGCGGTTTGGTCGTATGACTCGCTCTTTGCTGAGTTCAACGTGCCTTTCGGTTTGGAGATTTCGGAGCAGAAAACGCCTGAAATATGGAAACTGCTTGTCACCAGTCTTACTACAACTGACGCAATGAGAGTCGCTCCTAAAGCGTATTATCATCGTCTGCGTCCCTTTGAGTTGTTGGGAGACTCATTGCTGACCGAAGGAGAAGCGCAGTTCCTGCGTGGAGAAGGGTCTTATCCTTCAGGACACACCCATCGCGGATTTACGTGTGCTCTGTTACTCGCGGAGATAGCTCCTGCTCATGCCGATACGATTTTTGCCCGCGGCTGGTTGTATTGTGAGAACCGTGTTATTGACGGTGCACACTGGCAGAGTGATGTGGATGCATCGCGTGTTGGCGCAGCGATTGGATATTGCGCCCTCCATAATAGCTCTGCTTTCCTCACGCAGATGGAAGCCGCTAAAGCCGAATATAAGCGACTCACTACTCCTGCAACCACGGAGCGCCTTGTGCTCAAACCAAAGAAACTGAAAAAAGAAAGACGCAAATGAAACGCTTTTCGAACATAATCCTTCTCAGCCTGATAGCCTTGTGCACGGCAGTCTTGTCTCCTGTCTCGGCGCAAGTACTGCAACCGGTTACATGGTCCGGCGAACAGGTTGGTGACAGTGTGCGACTCACGGCAACGATTGACCCGGGATGGCACATGACACTGATCTCTATCGGTGACCAGATGTTCGGTGAAGAGTACACCGGCTCATATGCCGTCACGCTGGCTCAGCCGTTGCCTATACGATATAATGCCTGCGACGACAAGACTTGTACCTCGCCTGAGATATGGGAATGGAAAGGAGCCGAAACACCTTCGAACGACAGTGCTCTTTCTGCTTTGAGCGTAAGCGGTCTTTTATGGATATTCCTCATGGGCTTCCTTGGAGGTTTACTTGCTATCTTCACTCCGTGCGTATGGCCTATTATTCCAATGACAGTCTCTTTTTTCCTTAAGAAGGGCGGGGGAGCCAGAGATGCTATCCTCTACGGATTGAGTATCATCATCCTCTATGTCGGTTTGGGACTTCTTGTAACCGTACTTTTTGGTGCTTCGGCATTAAATGACCTCAGCACGAATGCGGTAGTGAATATCATCTTCTTCCTCATTCTGGTTATCTTCTCGCTCTCCTTCTTCGGACTTTTCGAGATAACATTACCGGATTCATGGTCCACCGCTTTGGACAGCAAAGCTCGTCAATTGGGAGTAGAGAGTAAAAAGACAATAGACCATGCTTCGGAGTCAAAGCCGCTTTCTACTTTGAGCGTCAGCGGTATATTCTCCATTTTCCTCATGGCTTTTACGCTGGTCATAGTCAGTTTCTCCTGTACGGGACCGATTATCGGCACGCTCCTTGTGGAAGCTGCTGGCAAATCACTCTTGGCACCGGCAATAGGTATGCTTGGATTTGCCATTGCTTTGGCATTGCCATTTGCGCTCTTTGCCATGTTCCCGCAGTGGATTAAACAGGCACCTAAATCGGGAGACTGGATGACATCCTTTAAGGTGGTCCTTGCTTTCCTCGAATTAGCTCTGTCTCTTAAGTTCTTATCGGTTGCAGATATGGCATACGGATGGGGGATCTTACCGCGTTGGCTGTTTATCGCTATATGGATTGTATGTTTCCTGGGCATCGCTGTCTATTTGCTTTGGAATATACGCTCTGTCTCTATTGCGCGCAAAATCATCCGCGCATTGGTCATCATTCCATCTCTCGCCTTTGCCGGTTATCTCGTTCCGGGATTATGGGGGGCCCCTGTCAAAGCCATCAGTGCCTTTGCGCCACCTATGGAAATCCAAGGACGGGAAGTCTTTAACGACTATGAGGAAGGCATGACTTATGCACAACAAACGGGGAAACCGGTTATCATTAACTTCTCCGGCTATGGATGTGTCAACTGCAGAAAGATGGAGGCATTTGTCCTTGATAACGACAGTGTCAAGGCCCGCTTGAAAAACTATGTCTTTATCGAACTCTTCGTAGATGACCGCTTGGATGCAGATAGCGACGGAGAAAGTGAAGGAGTGGAGAACAGCCGTTTGCAACGAGAGAAATTCGGCTCTAATGCACAGCCGTATTATGTACAACTTGATGCTAATGGCAACCAACTTGCCGAACCGATTGCCTTTACAACTAACCCCATGGAATTTATCCGATGGCTAAAATACTAACCAACTAAATTATAACAACGATGAAAAAAACATTCTTAATGGCATTAGTGGCTGTAATGTGCAGCCTTAATTCTTGTGCCAACGACCAACTAATCACTTTTGCGCAACTTCCTGAAGCTGCTCAAAAAATCGTGCAAACACATTTCGATGTAAACAACATCGCTTATGTTAAACTGGACCGCGAGTTTGTCGGAAAAGATTATGAAGTTCGTTTTAATGATGGTACCGAACTGGACTTCGAGGGCGACGGGTCTCTCAAAAAAGTGGATTGCAAATATCAGGCTGTGCCTGAAGCTTTAGTGCCGGAAGTCGTTCGCCAACAAGTCAAAGCCCAAGCTCCGCAAGCACTTATCGTAGAGTGGGGAAAAGATGACTGGGGATGGAAAGCTGAACTGAACAATAAACTGGAACTCAAGTTCAACAGCAAATTAGAGTTTATAGGTATTGACGATTAATCTATGGTGCAACACGAACAAAAACATTCTTATGATACCAAACGTCCGCCGGAGAAAGAAATGATTTTCGGTATTCGTGCGGTTATGGAAGCGGTTGATGCCGGTAAAACACTTGATAAAGTGCTTATCCGTCGGGATATGTCTTCTGCAATAGGACGGGAATTACTTGCCAAATTGGACGGAACCAATACACCCGTTCAACGTGTACCCGTTGAGAAACTTAATCAATATACGGATAAGAACCACCAAGGCGTTATAGCATTCCTTAGCCCCATTGAGTTCTACCCGCTGGAGAACTTCGTACAAAGCTTATATGATGAAGGCAAAACACCGCTCTTGATGTTGCTTGATGGCGTAACGGATGTTCGTAACTTCGGCGCTATCGCACGAACATGTGCTTGTGCCGGAGTGGACGCACTCATTATTGGTACGCGTGGTAGTGCTGCCATTAACGGAGATGCCGTCAAAGCATCTGCCGGAGCACTGCATACACTACCTGTTTGTAAGGTAGAGAACCTGCAGAATGCTATAAAATATTTACGTGACAGCGGTCTTCGCATTATTGCCGCCACTGAACACACTGACCGTAACTACACGGAGGTTGATATGACACTTCCTACTTGTATTGTTATGGGATCGGAGGAAAAAGGTATCTACGAAGAGAACCTCAAACTCTGTACGGATAAGGTGCGCCTGCCGATGACCGGCACTATTGAATCGCTTAATGTTTCTGTTGCAGCGGGAGTCTTTATCTACGAAGCAGTCAGGCAGAGAATGAATGATTGATTAGTGCGTTTGCTGAACAGACACTTCTTCCAATTGGTTCATCTCTTGCTCTAATTGCAGGGTGTAGAGAATTGCTTCTGCCTGACGAAGTGCATTGCGCTTCTTTTGACCGGGAGCAAGGATATATACCTCGGCAGTTATAACGCGTTGGTTGATTTCGTCTAAACACGTGTGGCTCACGTATGGACCACCCATCGCTTCACCATCGTATATTTTCCATAAACCACGGACTTCTGCCGTATATGGATTATCTTGTATGATGCGGAACTGAGGAGGAAATATCTTGTATTCCGTGCCCATATAAGAACCAGCTACAGAAGCACTTATCATGGAACCCAGTACTTGATCACGCTTCGCGTTGAGATATTCAGAAGTAAAGGTCTTTATGTCGCTGTACGGATAGGAATAAATAACCAAATCCCTGCGCATAGGACCTTTATTATTACAGCACCATATAAACTGAACCCCTTCATCCTTTACCACCGTGTCACGGATTAGCATATAGTCTTCCGGGATTAGCATATCTGCGTGCATGCTGCGTTGCAGGGCATTCCTTGCTTCTTTATTCGTGTTGGCGCGGTAAAAGGCTATCTGACGGCGTATCTCTTGATCGACAAACCAGTCTCTTATCTGCTCGCCATGTGCATTCCAGTAGGTAACAAATGCCTCGTCATTCGGTGCCTGAATACGATAAATCGCTTGGGGATGTGACCAGTAATCAATACTGTACTTCGCTTTAACCTGCGTATATTGTCCGGCATCAATATCTACTATCAGAATATTGCGTGTAGGCTTTAGCAAGTCATCAAATGCCGCAGGAGATACTTGTGTGAGTTTGAAATAGGCTTCCATCTGCGGCATACAGGGCATATCGGCTCCCATGGTCGCTTTAACCAAATCATAAGTTGTCGCGATATTCTCAGCATACGCCGAGGCGGAAACAACCTGTTGAGGGTTAGCCAACGGACGGTTGGGCATAACTACAAGGCACTCGTATATCGTTCCTGTTGCCGATACTTTTGTGCCGCCTTGGGCGCGTTTGCAACTCGTTAATGAAATCGATGCCACAAAGAACAAGAGAACCAAAGAATACAGTTTTGCTTTCATACTATTCACATTTTGCTGCAAAAGTACAATAAATAATTGGAATGTACAAATATTTATTGAAAATATTTGCGTATATAAAATAAAATTTGTACCTTTGCGCGTTTTTTATAAACTTAAGTGTAATATGGGAAGTTTTTTGGAATTATGTCAGCATAGACGCTCTATCCGTCACTATACAGCGCAACCGGTAGAGCAAACCAAAATCGATTATATTCTGCGTTGTGCGCTGATGGCGCCGTCCGGAAAACGTCTTAATCCATGGGAGTTCGTCGTTGTTACCGATACCAATACCATTCGTGCGATGGCTCCGTGTAAAGAATATGGAGCCGGAATGCTTGAAACGGCGATGGCTGCTATCGTTGTTGCAGTTGATCAGTCTAAGTCTTCAACTGCACTCTTTGACGGTGCCATAGCTGCCGAACACATGCTGCTTGCTGCGGAGGAACAAGGGCTGGGTGCCTGCTGGTGTCATATTGTCGGACGTGAACAAGCTGAAACCCTCATTAAAAAACTAACCGGTATTCCGCAAGAACTGACGGTTATCTCCGTCATTACGCTCGGATATAAGGACGAAGAACGCAAAAACTACGATTTGGATAAATTATTGTACGAAAAAATACATTACGGGAAATATTAATTATTCATTGTTAATTATACATCAAAGTGAAACCTACTATAGCAATTACCGCCGGAGATATTAACGGCATTGGTTACGAAATCATTATTAAGACTTTGGCTAATCAGCATATATTCGAAATCTGCAAACCGGTCGTATATGGTAACCTCAAAATACTTAAGGACCACGCAGTTACGCTTAGCGAAGAGTACCATAATCTGCAATTCCAATTAGTTCTTTCACCCAAAGATGCAAAGGATGGCAGATTGAGTCTTGTCTCCTGCTATCCCGATAGCGTACCTCTCTCAATCGGACACTCTACTCCTGAAGGTGGCAAGGCCGCTTTTTCCAGTCTCGAAAGGGCCTGCAAAGACCTCAAAGCAGGATTAGTGGACGCTATCGTTACAGCACCTATCAACAAAGAGAATATCCAATCTGACAACTTCCGTTTCGTAGGGCATACTGAATATCTGACTTCCGTCTTTGGGCAGGAAGGACAAACGGACAGCCTTATGATGATGGTCAACGAATATATGAAAGTAGCACTCGTTTGTAATCATACTCCTATTACGAAGGTTGCGCAGATGATTAGCGAAGAGCGTATTATGCGCAAACTCACAACACTCAATAAAACGCTCAAAGATGATTTCATGATTCGTAAACCCCGTATCGCAGTGCTTGCCCTCAATCCGCATGCAGGAGATAACGGACTTATCGGACAAGAGGAGAAAACGGTTATCAAACCCGCTATCGATAAAGCGAATGAACAGGGTATATTGGCTTTCGGACCATATAGCGCAGACGGATTCTTTGGAGCGGGAATGTACACGCAGTTCGATGCAATCCTCGCTATGTATCACGACCAAGGGCTTATTCCTTTCAAGAGTCTTGATATGACCGGTGTGAACTATACTGCCGGACTGCCAATCGTGCGTACCTCTCCGGACCATGGTACAGCATATGAGATTGCAGGAAAGAACCAAGCGGACAATATCTCTTTTGCACATGCCTTGTATATGGCTGTTGATATGCTCAAAAATAGAGCTATAACTGCAGAGATTAACAAAGATCCTCTCGTTATACCGGAACGGGTAGAGAAGGATGATCGTCCGCGCGGACCTTTCTTCGTACCTAAAGATTAATGATTATAGAAGAAATAACATAGTATATGACAAGTAAAGAAATTAGACAGTCCTTTTTGGACTTTATGGCGAGCAAAGGACACCAAATCGTACCATCCGCTCCGATGGTGATTAAAGATGACCCTACGCTTATGTTTACTAACGCAGGAATGAACCCGTGGAAAGGTATCATTCTTGGTAATGACCCGGTCAAATATCCACGTGTAGCTGACAGCCAGAAGTGTCTGCGCGTTAGCGGTAAACATAATGATCTTGAGGAGGTAGGACGTGATACGTATCATCACACAATGTTTGAAATGCTGGGTAACTGGTCTTTTGGCGACTACTTCAAAACCGAGGCGATAGACTTTGCATGGGAATATATCGTAGATGTGTTGAAAATAAATCCTGCTAATCTCTATGCTACAGTCTTCGAAGGCTCGCCTGAAGAGGGACTGACGCGTGACGATGAAGCGGCTGCAATTTGGCTGAAACATCTGCCGGCTGATCATATCATTAATGGCAATAAGCATGATAATTTCTGGGAGATGGGTGATACAGGACCTTGTGGACCTTGTTCGGAAATCCATGTTGACAGCCGTTCCGAAGAAGAAAAGGCAATAGTTCCGGGACGTGATATGGTGAACAAAGACCATCCGCAAGTGATTGAGATTTGGAACATCGTCTTCATGCAATATAACCGCAAAGCGGACGGTTCACTTGAGCCGCTGGCTAAGAAAGTGATTGATACAGGAATGGGCTTTGAGCGTCTCGTTCGTACTATACAGGGTAAACAGTCCAACTATGACACAGATGTCTTCCAACCAATGCTGAACAAAATCGGTCAACTGACTGGCGCTCAGTATGGAAACGACGAGAATACCGATATCGCCATGAGAGTTATTGCTGACCATATTCGTACGATTGCGTTTGCTATTGCGGATGGTCAGTTACCGTCTAACGAGAAAGCCGGTTATGTCATCCGGCGTATTCTCCGCCGTGCAGTCCGCTATGGCTATACATTCCTTGGACAGCGTGAGGCGTTCCTTTATAAGCTGGTTCCGCAACTCATAGCAGATATGGGCGAGGCTTATCCTGAACTTGTTAAACAGGAGCACCAAATTACGCCGGTCATTAAGGCGGAAGAAGAAGCTTTCCTGCGTACGCTTGATAAGGGTATCTCTTTGCTTGACAAACTGATGAACGATGCACGCAAAGCCGGCAAAACACAAATCAGCGGAGTGGATGTCTTTACGCTCAAGGATACATATGGATTCCCGCTTGACTTGACTGAACTTATCCTTCGTGAGAATGGAATGACCACCAATGAAGAGGAATATAACAAGGCACTTGAACACCAGAAAGAAATGGGAAGAAGTGCCAATAAACAAGACTTAGGGGACTGGACAATTCTCGCTGAGGGCGAAACGGAGTTTGTCGGCTATGACCAAATGACTTGCAACACACGTGTGCTGCGCTATCGTCAAGTGAGCCAAAAAGGAAAGTCCTTCTATCAGGTCGTTTTAGATAAGACACCTTTCTATGCTGAAATGGGTGGTGAAGTAGGCGATACCGGCGTATTGGGAAATGTCAAAGTTATTGATACCAAGCGCGAGAATAATCTGCCGGTACATATTCTGACTGAACTTCCTGTTAATATCGAAGGTGAATTGGTAGCAACCGTAGATGCCTCGCGTCGTATGGCAATCATGTGCAACCACTCAGCAACGCATATTATCCACTATTGCCTGCGCCAAGTGCTTGGCGAACATGTTGAACAAAAGGGTAGTCTTGTTACTCCGGATAGTCTGCGCTTCGACTTCAGTCACTTCCAAAAAGTGACTCAGGAAGAACTGCGTAAGGTTGAAATCATGGCAAATAACTTCATTCGTCAAAACTACCCGTTGGAAGAAAGCCGCCACACGCCTATTGCGAAGGCGAAAGAAATGGGAGCTATGGCGCTCTTCGGCGAGAAATATGGGGACGATGTACGAGTAATCAAATATGGTCCATCCATAGAACTTTGCGGAGGATGCCACGTCCCCGCTACGGGAGTAATTGGTTCTGTTCGTATTATCATGGAGACCAGTGTCGCTGCCGGAGTACGTCGTATAGAGGCGGTTACTGCTGCTAAAGCGGACGAACTATATTATGACCAGCAGGACCTGCTCCTCAATCTGCGTGCGCTCTTTAATAATGCACCTGACCTTGCCGGAGCTATTCATCGCTCCATCGAAGAGAATGCCGGACTCAAAAAACAAATCGAAGAATTTATGGCGGAGAAAATTGCTCAGTTCCGTGACGAACTGATCAACCGTGCCGAGGACTTCAACTCCGTTAAACTCGTGCGTTTGCAAGGCGAAGTGGCGCCTGATATGATTCGTGGCGTCATGCCCTTACTGCGTGGTAAATTTACTGATGTACGCTTTGCTGTAGTTGGTGCTACTCAATGGGATGGCAAGCCGATGATTAGCGTCTTCCTTAGCCAACAGATGGTGGATGAGGGTAAAAACGCAGGTGCAATGATTAAATCTGCTGCTAAGCATATTCAAGGTGGCGGTGGCGGGCAGCCTTGGATGGCTACTGCCGGAGGACGTGATGTCAACGGATTGGATGCCGCAATGGAGGAATTACTTGCTGCTTTATGATAAATCTTCCCTCATCATATCTGCCTAAAACCATTCGTAGTGCCGTACGTTTCCTTTTCGTCGGTACTACGGGAGCGTTCGTACAAACATGGTTTTTTATGGCTGCGCTCTATTTCTTGGCGCAGCCGGAAAAAGGCACACTTTTGTATTACGTGGCGTTCGGTATTGGGTATATATTGGAGATGATTCCTAATTATTTCTTCTCAAATTGGTACACTTTTGGGACCAAACCAAGTCTCAAAAATGCAGGTGGATTCCTCTTTGCAAGAGCTATTAATCTGGTTATCCAATTTGGACTGTTACCATTGATGATTGCCTGGCTGCCCTCATGGCGGGATGACCTCATCAGCTTATTGGTTATCTTTATCGGTGGATGTATCAACTATCTTGTCTGCCTGTTGTTCTTTAGGCAAAAAGAAGAAAGTTGAGTGGAAGAAATATTACGGAATAGCTATCACTAATCGAAGAGGACGAGTTGCAGCGTCCTCTTTTTTGTATTGAATTAAAATCGGGTCATCCGGTTGAGGCAAACGAATGCCTTTTATATAAAAAATACACAGCTTTGAATAAAAAAAGTGTTTCTTTTTGCATATATAAAAAAAACTTTGTATCTTTGCAGCCGAAAATATTTTACAACCATGAAAATTTATCGAGCTAACATCATCTACACCCCGACACCAGACAAACTGGAGATTATTCCGCATGGATACATTGCAGTGCGCAGTTCAGGTATTATAGAGGGCGTGTACAAAGAGAAACCGGCAGAGACTGACTGGCGGCAAGTAATTGATTTCGGAGACAGGCTCCTTATTCCTGCTTTTAATGACCTTCATGTGCATGCGCCGCAGTATCGTAATATGGGATTGGCTTTGGACTTGGAGTTGTTACCGTGGCTCAATACCTATACTTTTCCGGAGGAAGCTAAGTATGCCGATCCTGAATATGCGCAAAAGATGTACCGTAGATTTGTACATGAGTTGTGGATGCAAGGAACGATGCGTGCTGCTGTCTTTGCAACTATGCATGCCGAATCTACTCGTATCTTGGCGGACCTGTTCGTGCAAGCTGGCATGGGCGCTTATGTCGGATTGGTCGGAATGGATCGTAACAGCCCGGATAACTTGCGCAATAATACCGAATATGTGCTTGAGGGCATGGAGATGCTGCGTATGCACCTGGAGGAACATGGCAATAATGGTCTTGTTAAACCTATTATCACACCGCGTTTTGTGCCATCATGTACACCGCAAATGCTCAAGGAACTCGGCGAATATGCTGCCAAAATGAACATGCCTGTTCAGTCACACTTGTCCGAGAACCGTTCGGAGATAGAGTGGGTTGCTGAATTGGAACCCGAATCGACCTGCTACGGAGATGCATATAACCGATACGGATTGTTTGGACAAACTCCTACGTTGATGGCGCATTGTTGCTATTCGGAAGGAGAAGAACTGAACCTCATGAAACGTAACGGCGTATATGTCGTCCATTGCCCGATGTCGAATAGTAATCTGTCGAGCGGCATTGCACCGATACGCACATTCCTTGAGCATGGAGTTAATGTTGCTTTGGGCACTGATGTCTCTGCGGGACATAATATGTCTATGTTGCGCGTCATGCAATATGCTATTCAGGTCAGCAAACTTCGTTATGCCGAGAGTCACGGCAAAACGCGCTTCTTGAGTCTGAGTGAAGTCCTTTATCTGGCGACGAAAGCGGGTGGTTCTTTCTTCGGTAAAGTCGGCTCTTTCGAAAAAGGATATGAGTTTGATGCTCTTGTTATTGACGATAGTTATCTCAACGCTTTTGACTATACGTTGGAGCAGCGTATTGAGAGATATCTCTATCTCGGTGACGACAGAGATATTAAGCGTCGTTTCTGCCGTGGAGTAGAATTGACGGAGCCGGTGTACTAATAAATATTATTGAAGGTTGATTATTGAGTATTTTGCAGATGGGCTACCGCTAACGGATTACTTGCAGATTGAGCAAAATCTTGTGCGGACTGTCAAAGAGCCGACGCTTTTTACGTGGATTGTGAAACCTACTGTTATCTATGGGCGACATCAGACGGCAGAGGTAGAAGTGAACGAGGCTTTTTGCAGTGAACATGACATTAAAGTTGTGCAGCGGATGAGTGGAGGAGGTTGTGTCTATGCTGACGAGGGGAATGTGATGGTTAGTTTCATCTCTCCCTCCACGCATAACCAAGAGGTCTTCAATGAGTTTTTGCACCTTTTGTCTTCTGCCTTTCGGAGTTTAGGGTACAATGCGGTCACTACGCAGCATAATGATGTGATGGTCGCTGACCGCAAAGTGTCCGGAACAGCTTGCTATACAACGCCTACCGGTACTGTTGTACATGCCTCTATACTTTATGATGTCAACTTGGATTGGCTGGAGAAGGCAATTACGCCTACGCCTCAGAAATTAGCGAAGCATGCCGTACAGTCGGTGAGACAAAGGGTCGTTAATCTTAAAACCATCAGAGATGTAGGAGACACGTCCGCTTTCCGAAAACAGTTAGAACATACATTATTGAATATTTGATATGATGACTCTTGAAACTATTTGGAATACAGAGTGGGTGCAATTACTCGTTAAGTTGCTTTTAGCCACTGCTTTAGGATACCTGATAGGGATGGAACGTGAGATGCATGGCAAGGTGGTCGGTAAACGTACTATCTCCCTCATTGCTATCGGCAGTACCTTATATGTGCTTATGTCTCCCGCTATTCTGGACGGGGACAACTCGCGTATTATTGCCCAAGTCGTGTCCGGTATAGGTTTCTTAGGCGCGGGAATTATCTTTAAGGATGGCGACTCTATCAAGGGTCTTACTACGGCTGCTACGGTCTGGTGTGCTGCTGCTATCGGATGCCTTTGCGGAGCCGGCATGTTTGTTGAAGCCATCGCCGGAACTTTGGCTATTATGATTGTCAATATCTGTTTCAAGCATTTTCACGCCAAGAAGGAGAAACAGGACTAATTTATTGTTGCTTAATATTTGTCTCTATTATGGATATCTCAGTTCGTGCGGACAACATGCCGCAGTCTCCAATTCGTAAACTCGCTAAGTACGCGGATGCAGCTAAGCGTAATGGTATTCACGTTTATCACCTCAATATCGGTCAGCCGGATATCTTGACGCCGCCATGCGCTTTGGAGGCTGTCCGTAATCTCGATAGACAGATTCTTGATTATTCGCCGTCACAAGGTACGCAGTCCTTGCGAACGAAGATGGTCGGCTATTATGCTGAATATGGTATTGACCTATCGCCGGATGAAATTATCATTACTTCAGGTGGTAGCGAGGCGATACTCTTTGCTTTTATGGCTTGCCTCAATCCAGGAGATGAGATTATTGTGACCGATCCGTCCTATGCCAATTATATGGCATTTGCTATCTCATGCGGAGCTGTCGTTAAGTCTGTTAAAACGCATATAGAAGACGGATTTAAACTGCCGCCCGTCGAGGAGTTCGAGAAGCAGATTACGCCTAAAACACGTGCGATTCTGATCTGTAATCCGAATAATCCTACAGGTTATCTCTATTCCAAGCAGGAGATGAAACAAATTCGTGACATCGTTAAGAAGTACAATCTCTATCTCTTCTCGGACGAAGTATATCGCGAATTTATATATACTAAACGACCCTATATCTCTGCTTTCCACTTGGAGGGAATAGAAGAAAACGTTGTGCTCGTTGACTCTGTTTCCAAACGTTATAGCGAGTGTGGAATACGAATTGGTGCATTGATTACCAAGAACAAAAAAGTCCGCGAAGCCGTTATGAAATTCTGCCAGGCGCGTCTTTCGCCGCCGCTAATCGGGCAAATTATTGCTGAAGCGTCACTCTCTACACCGCAAGAATATATGGAAGAAGTGTACGACGAGTACCTCGCGAGACGTAACTTCCTTATTGACCAGCTCAACCAAATTCCTGGGGTTTTTGCGCCAACCCCGATGGGAGCTTTCTACATCATGGTCAAATTGCCCGTTGACGATGCCGAGAAATTCTGCAAGTGGTGTCTATCAGACTTCAGTTATGATGGACAGACTATCATGATGGCACCCGGAAATGGTTTCTATACCGAACCGGGGGAGGGGAAAGACCAAGTCCGTATGGCATATATCCTCTGCAAAGAAGATCTCCGCAAAGCAATGATCGTCCTCCGCAAGGCACTTGAAGAATATAATAAGCAATCCAGAAATTAGTATGTGATTAGTATGTGATTAGTATGTGATTACTATGTGATTAGTATGTTATTACTATGACATTACTATGTTAGAAGCCTGATCCCATCGGGACACTAGTATGACCTATAGCGAAGCAATCCAGTATCTCTATGACTCTGCACCAGCCTTTCATTTGGTGGGTGCAAGTGCCTATAAACCGGGCTTGGATAATACCATTGCCTTGATGGAGCATTTGGGTAATCCACATACCAAGTTCCGCAGTATTCATGTTGCCGGAACAAATGGCAAAGGCTCGACATCGCATTTGATAGCGGCAGTGCTTCAGGCTGCAGGCTACAAAGTGGGATTATATACTTCGCCGCATTTGGTGGATTTCCGTGAACGTATACGTATCAACGGACAGATGATTCCAAAAGAAAATGTGGTGCAATTCGTGGAAGATAATAGGATATTTTTAGACCAAGTAAAGCCTTCTTTCTTTGAAACCACAATGGCACTTGCTTTTGATTATTTCACTCAGCAACAGATAGATATAGCTGTTGTGGAGGTGGGACTTGGCGGACGATTAGACTCAACGAATATTATTACTCCGCTTCTTTCTGTTATTACCAATATCGGTATGGACCATACGGAGTTCCTCGGGCATACCCTTCCTGAAATAGCGCGTGAGAAGGCGGGAATAATCAAACCCAATGTCCCGTGTGTAATTGGAGAAACTGATCCCGAAACAGCTCCGGTCTTCATCGAAGCTGCAAAACAAAATGGTATATACGGAGATGGATTAGAAACGACCGATTGTCGTATTTGGTTTGCTGACCAATGCGGATATTTACGCAAACGTCGCAAAAACGATGTCAAAGAATGCCAACTGAAAGGTATTTATCAAGAACATAATCAGCAAACTGCCTACGTCGCCCTGCAAGTGCTGAGAAATTATACAAATCACCCATTACGCATTACCCCTTCTGCAATAGCTAATGGCTATGCGCACGTCTGCACGCTAACCGGTTTACGGGGTAGGTGGGAAACACTCTGCGAAAAACCTCTAACCATTTGTGATACAGGACATAATTCCCACGGAATCAAATACGTTGCAGAGCAACTACAACAATATCAAATATCCAATCTTCAATCTCAAATACACATCGTCTTTGGTATGGTAAGCGACAAAGATGTGGACGTTGTGCTCAAACTCATGCCAAAGGATGCGCACTATTATTTCACGCAAGCCAAAACGCATCGTGCCATTCCCGCCAAAGACTTAGCACAACTATTCGGATCAGGAGAAGTCTTCTCCGATGTGCCTTCTGCTGTGCGTGCTGCACAAAAAAATGCCACCGACAAAGACATTATCTTCATCGGTGGCAGCAATTACGTCGTGGGCGAAGCCCTTACGCTTTTCTAAGTGTTTCGATTAGAATTTGTAGCGAACGCCAAGGCTGATGCCGTACAATCCGTGCAAGTCAAAGCCAAGTTTGTCACCATCGTTCCAGTTACTTACGCCGAATGAAGGACGCCAGTCAACGGAAAGTTGAAGTGGGAACCAGAAATCATATTCGATTCCAATGTGACCTGCAACACCTGCAAACCAGTGGGTAGGATTGGAGAAATTGTACAGACCGCCGGCACCACCGACACCCATGTACCAGTGCCATTCACCTTTCTCGTTCCAAGGAACAGGAGCATTGAACGGATCAATCCAGTCATACGTGATGTTTGCGCCTACACCATAGTGTTTGTCAAACAATCCTGCGAGTGGGAAAGATACTGCTACATCGAGCATGTTCTTTTCTCCAAATCCGTGCTCGTAAGAGAAACCGAGGCCACCACCGAGGTTAGCACCGATTGCGCGAGGTTGAGCGGCTGCGTAAGTTACGCTCACAATTGCCATTACAGCAATGATAAAAATTTTTTTCATACGCTTAATAAAATTTAGTTAATTAAGTTTTGTTGTTTTATTTAGTTTATTTTATGCGACATAATGCCGTCTAATTCTTGTATATGTAGCCAGTGGTAAAAGTCTTGGTCTATTCGTATCGGGTTGCTTTGGGATACAAAAGTAATCAGATTCTGTTTAAGTTCGTCATATACTTGTAGTTTCACTTTTGTTTTTCCCGGATGAGCTTTAATGTGTTCAACCAGTTCATCGTTAAAGTCTTTGGTTATTTGCTCTACCGGAAGACGCAGGGTGATTGTTTCAACGTGTTTGTCTTGTACATCTTTGAGCAGTTCTACATTCATCACAGCGAACTCGTATTCCGCTTCTTCGTATGGTTTGGGTCTGAAGTATTGTCTGTTGGCGCCGCGTTGTTGGATAGTACCGGTTATATAGACGTATAGATTGGGTTTGAGTAGTGGAGCGCACGTGCGGTAGGTGTCCCCGAACAATGCCAAACGGTAACTTCCGCTATAATCTTCTATTACGTATCGTCCGTAGGGATTACCTTTCTGTGAGATAGCTTCTTCGGCGGAGGCAACGATACCGCCGAAATGAACAGGCTGATTTTCTCGTTGGCTAATCCATTCTTTTGGTGCAACGCGGTTTGTATCTTCCTGATCATCGTCCTCAGACGATATTTGGGCTGCTGAGCGAGAGGCAGGAGAACGCCAACCCTCAAAACGATTGAGTTCATTTGCGGTCACATCGCACAGGTCATTGATTTCGAACTCGTATTCATCGAGCGGGTGGGCGCTGAGGAAGATACCGATTAGGTTTTTCTCTTTATTCAGGCGCTCAATGGTTGACATATGCTCGACTTTAGGTAGAATAGGGCGTGCTACATCTACGCCTATTCCCATGTCGCCGAAGAGTGAATTTTGTTGTTGTGCCTTGTCTTGTTGGTACATGTTCCCATACCGCATCAGCACGTCTAACATCGTCTCGTTGCCCTTTTCCGCGGGGGCTATCAGTTGTTCGCGATAAATACCTTCGAAGCAGTCAAAAGCACCGCTCAGCGCCAAGCTCTCTACGGTTTTCTTATTGCATGCCTGTAGGTTGACGCGCTCGAGGAAATCGTATATGTCTTTATATTTGCCGTTTTCCTCCCGTTCTTTAACGATGGCTTCTACGGCTGCTTCCCCGATACCTTTGACTCCTCCTAAACCGAAACGGATATCGCCGTTTTTGTTGACGGTGAAGTTGAGCTCCGACTCGTTGACATCCGGCTCTAAGATACTAATCTTCATCGACTTGCATTCGTCCATGAACTTAGTCACTTC
>ODAI010501158.1_pt1 | contig 19360 bp, 14 predicted proteins | sample 1539321 | NCBI WGS metagenome assembly ODAI01 (sample SAMN02144231, study PRJEB22623) | gut metagenome | biome: sheep rumen | host: Ovis aries | place: New Zealand
ATGAAGAGGAACGTTGCGATCCATGCGGCAATTTCCTCGGACAGACCGAACCATTCCGGCAGAAACAGCACGATCACGAACACAGGCCCACGTAGCACCCGCTGAATCGTCAGCTTATTCGGGAAATTCATACCTGTTCTCCTATCATGTCATAGGCGTCGGCTTTGGTGATGCGGATCGGGATATACTGTCCCGCTTCATGCCGGTAGCTCGGCGCGATCTTTACAAGTCCGTCGGCATCCGGGGTTTCGCGTTCCGTGCGGCCGAACGTGCCGTCCATGCCGGTTTCCTCAATCAGCATCGTCAGCTCACGTCCGATCCACCGTTCGTTGCGCTTGCGGGAAATTACCTGCTGCTGCGTCATCAGCCGGTCATAGCGTTCCTGCTTGACCTCGTCCGGAATCTGATCCGGCATCTTTTCGGCGGCCGTGCCCTCCTCCGGCGAGAACTGGAACGTCCCGACGCGGTCGAACGGGTAATCGCGCATGAACTGCATCAGCTCTTCAAACTGCGCGTCCGTTTCGCCGGGGAAGCCGACCATTAAGGACGTGCGCAGCGTAAAGTCAGGATAGTGCTTATAGAGGTGATCGAGCACGCTTTGAATATGCGCCTTGCTGCCCCTGCGGTTCATCCGCTTCAAGATTACATCATTGCAATGCTGCAGCGGGATATCCAAGTACGGCACCAACTTTTCGCCCTCCGCAAGCGTGTCCAAAAGCTCGTTCGCCACGGTGTCGGGGTAGGTATACAGCAGCCGTACCCATCGTAGCGAGTCGATCTTGTTCAGCACGTGCAAAAGCGGCAGCAGCCGCGGTTCGCCGTACAGATCCTTGCCGTAGCCGGATGTGTCCTGCGCAATCACCGAAAGCTCTGTCACGCCGTTGTCCGCAAGCCGCTTCGCTTCGTCGATCAGCCGTTCGATCGGCACGCTGTTGAGATTTCCGCGGATCAGCGGGATCGCACAGTAGGTGCAGCGATTGTTGCAGCCGTCGCCCACGCGTAAATACGCCCGATACGGCGGCGAAACGAGCAGCCGGTTCGCATGTTCGACCGACAGGCACGGTGTATGCAGCTTTTCGGTGAGCAGGCGGGGGAGCTTGTCATATTCGCGCACGCCGAGGAAGATATCCACCTCCGGCATTTCCTCGGTCAATTCCTTGCGGTAGCGTTCGGAAAGACATCCGGTCACGACGAGCAGACGACAGGTTCCGGCTTTCTTATACTGCGCCATCTCAAAGATCGTTTCGATGGATTCTTCCTTGGCAGGAAGAATAAACCCGCACGTGTTCACGATCAGGATATCCGCTTCCTCGGGGTCGCTCACAATGCCAAAGCCTGCAGCGCGCAGCAGCCCCAGCATATTTTCGGTATCGACTTGGTTTTTCGCGCAGCCGAGCGATATAGCGCCTACGTTCATGGCGTATCCTCCTCATACTCGTCAAACGGCACATCGTCCTCCGGCGGGGCTTCGGGTTCCGGTTCCGCTTCCGGCACCGGCGCGCCGCCGCCGAACACGCGGTTGTATTCGGCGGGCGTGATCAGCACCTGCCGCGGCTTGCTGCCGTCAAAGCCCGAAACGTATTTCGCCTGCTCCATCATATCCACAAGCCGCGCCGCGCGCGCATAGCCGACGCGCAGCCGCCGCTGGATCATCGAGATCGAAGCCTGTCCGTTTTCCATGACGATCCGGACGGCTTCACCAAGGAGATCGTCCTCCTGCTTGCCCTCGCCGAAGACGCCGCCGGTCGCGCCGCCCTTGGCTTCATTATTGATCTCGCTGAGCACTTCCTCGTCAAACTGCACGTCCTCCTTCTTGAAGTGGGACATGATGCGTTCGACTTCTTCATCCGACACATACGCGCCCTGGCAGCGGGTCGGCTTGCCGGAGCCGTTCGGATGGAACAGCATATCGCCGCGGCCGAGCAGCTTTTCTGCGCCGGTCGCATCGAGGATAATGCGGCTGTCGATGGACGAGCTGACCGCAAACGCGCAGCGGGAGGGGATATTGGCCTTAATGAGACCGGTGATGATATCCGCGGACGGACGCTGCGTCGCCACGATCAGATGGATGCCCGCCGCACGGCCGAGCTGCGCGATGCGGCAGATCGAGTCTTCCACGTCCTCCGGCGCGACCATCATCAGGTCGGCCAGCTCGTCGATAATAATGACGAGCTTCGCCATCTTCTTATGCGGATCGTCCATCAGCGAATTGTAGCGCGCCAGATCGCGCGAACCGACCTCGCTGAACTTCCGGTAACGCATATCCATTTCGTTGACCGCCCAACGCAGGGCGCTCGCCGCCTTTTTCGGCTCGGTCACGACCGGGATGCGCAGATGGGGGAGATTGCCGAATACGGACAGCTCAACCACCTTCGGGTCGATCAGGATCATCTGCACCTCCTGCGGGGAGGCCTTGTAGATCATCGAGATAATGATATCGTTGATGCACACGGATTTACCGGAGCCGGTGGAGCCCGCGATCAGCATGTGCGGCATCTTCGCAAGGTCTGCGACGACGACACGGCCGGAAATATCCTTGCCCATCGCCATCGTGCTTGTCGATTTTGCGTTCTTGAATTCGGGACTTTCGATGATGTCGCGCAGCAGAACGGTCGCCGTTTCCTTGTTCGGCACCTCGATGCCGACGGCGCTCTTGCCGGGGATCGGCGCTTCGATACGCACACGCGCCGCCGCCAGCGCCATCGCAAGGTCGTCCGCCAGCGCCGCGATCTTGCTCACACGGATGCCCGGCGCGGGCTTCAATTCATACCGCGTCACGACCGGGCCGACCGAATAGTTCACGACCTGTGCCGAAATATTGAAGCTCGCCAGCGTTTCCTCGAGCAGCTTCGACGTGGATTCCGGATTCTCGATGCCCTGCGTATAGGTCTGCTCGCTCTTGTTCAGACAGTCGATGCTCGGCGGCAGATACAGCTGTACCGCTTCGGCACTCGGCGCATCCGGGACGATCAGCGGCAGATCGTCGTCCTCGCCGTCCTCGGCAGACGGCTGCAGGTTCTCCTTGGCCGCGGTCGATTTGAACGCAGGCGTGTCGGAGGGCGCAGCTGCCTTTGCAATCGGCTTTTCCTTCACCGTTTCCGCAGGCTTCGCGGGGGCGACAGGGCGGGATACAACCTCGATCGGTTCGTCGTCGAGTGTGTCGTCGATCAGATCCAGATGGCGCTTGTCCGCCTTGCGCACAGGCTTTTTCACGGGCTGCAGCGGCGCGACGGGCACGACCTCCGGCTCGTCCACGGGGAAGGAGGTCGGGATGTCTTCTTCGTCTACATCGAACAGAAAGTTGCTCTTGCGCTTTATGGTGCGCTTCGGTTCCGGCTCCGGCAGGATCGACGCCGCCGCGCTTGCAGCGGTGACGGCAGCTGCCTTCTGCACAGGCTTCGGCGCGGGCGCAGGCTCTTCGGCGGGCGGCACCTCAAACAGCTCGTCAAAGGACAGCTTTTTCTTGTCCTTTACCGGCTTCTTTTCGACGCGGGTCGAATAGTCCTTGCGCCATTGCCGGTCGGCTTCCGGCTCTTCTTCCGGTTCCTCGTCTTCGTCGTCCTCATATTCCTCGTCCTCCGAGAAATACGCGTCCCGCACGGACTCCAGCTTGTCCTTGACCTTGGTGCCGAACATGTCGGTATACGCCTTGATCGAAATACCGGTCAGCAGCAGCACGCAGATCAGCAGCGCCGCCACCGCCACAATGTAGCAAAGCGCCAAGCCGCCGAGCAAATACAGGGGCGTCATGCCGAGCGCGCCGAGCACGCCGCCGCCGATATGAAAATGCACAGCCTCGTTCCACGCCGCGGGGATCTGGTCAAACCATTGCTTGAAAAATGTCCCCCGCGCGGCATTGCTGCCCAAGGCCGACAGCGTCTGCGACGAGGCGATATGCACGATACATACGACGGCATAGACCGCAATGATCGCGGTCGCATACGTCCCGCGCGAACGCTTCTGCCGTCCGGACAGGATGATAAAAAAGCCGAACAGCACCATAAACGGCGGCACGACATAGGCAAACGCGCCTGCCATGCCGAACAGGAACGAGTTGATCACCGTTCCCAGTATGCCTTGGCTGTTGCTGTACAGATACACCCCGAACAGCGCGCCGAGCGCCACGAGGACGATTCCGAATATTTCGATGGCAAGGCGTTCGTTCCTTGTCCGCTTGTTCTTCGCCGCACCCTTCTTGGCCGTGCTCTTTTTGGACGCGGTCTTTTTCTTGGCGGTCGATTTTTGGGCCATTCCGATTCCTCCGAATCTGCATATTTTGATAGTCTATTATACAACGGAAACGACCCTGTTGCAAGTCGCACTTGCCAACCGTTCACAAATCCTTTATAATATAAGAACTTTATCACACTTTTCCCGCACGCGGCGGGAGAACGGAGACGCAATGCGCTATTCTTTGCTGGTTTGGGACTGGAACGGCACGATCATGGACGATATGGATTTCACCTACGAAATCGAAAACCAAATGCTCCGTGACCGGAATATGCCCGTCATTCCCTCCAAAGCATTCTATCTCGAAAACTTCGGCTTTCCGATCATCAACTATTATATCAAGCTCGGCTACGATTTTTCCGTTTATCCTTACGAAGAATTGGCCGAGGAGTTCCACGCCATCTATGCGGCAGGCTACAAAAAATGCCCCCTGCGCAAGGGCGTTGTCGAGCTGCTGTCTGCCGTGCAGGACAGCGGCACGCCGCAAACGATCCTGTCCGCGTCGGAACAGGGCCGCTTGGAGGAGCAGGTGGACTTTTACGGCATCCGTTCCTATTTCGGCGAGCTGCTCGGTCTGAATGACAATTTCGCTCATTCCAAGGTAGATCGCGCCAAGGACTATATCGCCCGCAACGGCTTCGATCAGGACAAGGTGCTGTTCATCGGGGACACGGATCACGATTATGAAGCCGCTTCCGCGGTCGGCTGTCCGTGCGTGCTGATGACCGGCGGACATCAGGGGAGGGCCGTGCTCGAAAGGTGCGGCGTCCCGGTGTTCGATACCTTCGACGAGCTTAAAGCCTATCTTGCTCTATAACCGGTACGTACCCCAAAAATATAGCAACAGCAGGGCGAAAACCCTGCTGTTCTTTCTGTGGTTATTTGGCTTTGTGAACCTTTTTGCGACTCTTTTTCAGCGCTGCGATCTGGAGCAGAATCCCGGACAGCAGCGCAAGGATCGGCACGGCGATAAAATACCAGTCCTTATAGACGACGTTCGGACCGACCTCAAAGGCAAACGTGCCGAAATTCGTCATCATCAGCATCACGATGTACAGCAGCGACGCCAGTACGCTGAGCACCGTCACGATATAGGCCAGAACACGGATGAATTGTTTCATAAGCTTGCCTCCTTATCGCGGGTCGATCACGGCGAGGATATCGCTCGTGTCGCGCGTGTTGTGTCCGAACAGCTGATTGTTCCAATAGAGGCTCGAGGAGCCGCCGCCGTCCAGATTATACGCGCACACAAACCCGAGGTCGTGACAGAGCTGCGAAAGCTCGTCGAGCTTCAGACCCGGTGACTGGCTGTTGCCGTTGCGGTTGTTAATGTCCCGCACGCCGCGCGCGCCGAGCACGCAGAGGAAGCCGTAGTGTCCCGGCTCATAATAGCCGATCACCGTGCGCGGGTTCGCCGCACCGATGGAATCCGGCATATTGAACCCGGCGGTTTTCACGCCGCCGTTTTCGTCGAGCAGCGACGGTCCGAAGTAGAACGAATGATACGGGAACGAGTTGATGATCTCATTGTTGTCAATCGTATCCTTCTTGCAGTCGAAGCAGCGCATCGTGCCGTCCTGATAGATCACGCACAGATCGGCATTCTTGCAGGGGTTGTCCTTCAAAAGATTGCCGTTGCGGATGATCAGGCCCTCATGCAGACCGTTGTTGATGAAATAGTCGGTGTTGATTGCGGCGATCGCTCCGAGCTTTTTCGCAAAGCCGGGCACGTAATCCTTGCCGCTGTTGGTGAACGTATAGTCCGCCATCAGGCTCTTAAGCTCACGAACGTAGATATCGGCGAACTGATATTCGAGCTTGCCCTTCTGGAAATGGTAGACCTCAATCGCAACCTTGTCGCTGTCGTAGGTGTACAGCATCGTCTTCACCGTGCCGTCCTCCAATGTTTCCGCCGTGTTCGGCTCGGAAAAAATCGGCTCGCCGTCCGTGAATTTTTCGGCAAATTTGCTGCCCAACAGACCGGGGATCGGCGTTGCGGTCGGCTCCGGCGTTGCGGTCGGCGCTTCGGTCGGGGCGGGCGGATCGGGCGGCTCAGCCTGCGTATTGGCTGAGGCTTGGTCGCTTGTCGGCACAGGCGTGTCAGCAGGGGCGGGCGTGTCGGTCGGGGCGACGGTGGGCGCCGTCGTTATCGTCGGGGGCAGGGTAGCAACGGCGCGGACATCCTCCGCCTTGACCTGCCGAAGACCGAGCCAGTCAAACGCATTTGTGTTGATCGCCATGGCGATGGCGCCTGCAATCAATACATCGACGATCAGAATAATCGCAAGACGCTTGCCGGAAAAGCTGTACCGGTCATACGCGCCGATGCTGAACAGCAGCAAATACAGCAGACCGGACAGCACCGCGGTCACGGCAACGAACCAATGCAGGTAGGCGCCGAGCGGGAAGTCCGAATGGATCACAAAATGCAGACCGGGGTTATAGTGATCCAGAATGTAGAACACAATGTAGTTGGCGGACAGAATCGCCGTTGCGTTGGCAAGGATGCTCGCTACGACGCGCAAGCCGCGAAACCGGGATTTTTTAGCCATTCACAGAATCCTTTCCTTTTTTGAATACGAACACGCGCTGCAATGCAAACGACAGCGGATAGCAGATCAGCTGCGCCAAAATGTAGCAGGCCCATGCGGGCAGACCGGCCATCGTCAAAAGCTCGATGAACACCGCGTTCAGACACAGCACCATCACAACGACAATCGCATACTTCCAAAGATGCCCGTGCTTCGAGGAACGCATCTGGAACACAAACGACTTGTTCAGCGTGAAATTGAACAGCGACGAGCAGATGCGGGCGATGACGAGGGAGATATCCCGCAGCAGCGAACCGTCCCCGTAGAAAATGTACGGGTGCAGCGCGGTGAGCGAGCTGTCCCAATTCCCGACCTCGCGGGAGAAGGAGAACATCGACGCCGCCGTGTCCCATCCGGCAAACAAAACGATCGTGCCGTAAAACGCAAGACAGAACACAAGGAAGTCGATCACAAAGCTCATCAGCGACGAGGTGATAAAGCGAAGGAACGTCGGCTTCAAAAACTTGAAAATGACCTTATAGATCTTCGCGGAATCGCGCAGTGTGTCAAAGTGCGAGGACTGGTTGTTCTCTAAGTAGACCGTTTCGATCGGCACCTCGTAAACGCCGGTGGACGCCGTGCAGCAGTACAGCAGCTGATGGATCTCATATTCATACCGGTCGCCGTGCAGCGCGAGCATTTCGGGCACACGACCCACCGAAAACGCGCGCAGGCCGGTCTGCGTATCATACAGACGCTTGCCGGTCGTCAGATGAAAGACGCCGCGCGTAATGCCGTTGCCGAGACGGCTGCGAAGCGGCACCGCGCCCTTGAACTGGCGGCCGCCGGTCACAAGCATATCGGGGTTCTTTTCCCATGCCTCCACAACGCGCAGCGCATCGTGGATCAGATGCTGCCCGTCCGCATCGACGGTCAGGATACCCTCATCTTTCGGATAATGCTTCGCAATATACGCAAACGCGGTTTTCAGCGCAGCGCCTTTGCCGCGGTTCTTTTCGTGATGCAGCACCGTCACGCAGGGATCGGCTTCGGCCTCGGCAAACAGCTTTTGACAGGGCTCGCTGCTGCCGTCGTCCACGATCACAAGCGGAAAGGAAGGCGCCTTTTCGTGAAAATCGCGGATCACGCCGAGCATCTTGCAATCCGGCTCATAGGCCGGAATCACTACAATCATGTGGTCCTCCTGTGAATCAGCCCAATGGGGCATATTCATAGATACTACACAGTATAACACACATTTTTGTTTTGAAAAGTAAAAATTGCAATTTGAAGAAAGATTTGACAATTTTGACGCATTTAGATGTGTTATATTTGTAAATCCTTTGTTACAAATCGACTTTTCGGTAGAATTTGTTTGTGCAACCGAGTAAAATAGACTTACAAAGAAAGTGGAAACATAGGCTCAAAGGAGGATTACGAATTTGAGAAACAAACGTGTAATGATCATCGGGCTTGCCGCCGCGGGCATCGTGCTGCTCGGCATCGTGTTCGCGCTGCTGCTTACGCCCGTCACAAACTTTCTGTTCGGCGGCACCGGCGACGATTTCCGAAACGCCGGCACCTGCACGGCAAAGCGCGTCGAAACGACTGCCACGCCCGTGCCGACCGACAGCAACGCCATCGTGATCGTCGATATCACGCCCGTGCCCACCGGCGCCATCGGCGATAACGAGAACGAAACCGAACAGCCGTCACTGCCGCCGATCGACGTGGCGACCCCGGCGCCGACCGCCGAGCCCTCACAGCTTGACCGCTTAAAGGAGCAGGCCGATACCTCGATGATGCAGGATATCGTCAATATCCTTTTGATCGGCGTGGACTTCTCCGAGGAGCGTCTCACATGGAACGGCAAAAAGGAATGGCATTCGGACGTGATGATGGTGCTGTCCGTCAACTTCGACGAAAACCGCGCCGATCTGATCTCGCTCCCGCGCGATACCTATGCGAAGATTCCGGATATCGACGGCATCTATAAATTGAACGCCTCGCTGAACTGCGGCGGCGGCCTCTATAATGCCGACGGCTCCGAGAATCCCGCAGGACTTGAAAAGGTCTGCGAAGCCGCGGAATGGATGCTCGGCGGGATTCCGGTCGATTACTATTATGCCGTCACGATGACTTCCTTAAAGCCGCTCGTCGATGCGTTCGGCGGCCTCGATTACGACCTCGACCTGACCTATAAGATTCAGGGCCGTTCCTATGTCAAGGGCTATCAGCACATGGACGGCCAGGCGGTGCTCGATTACTGCCGTGTCCGCAAGGCGGGCAACGGCCTTTCCGCCGCCGATGTGGGCGACGCGAACCGTGTCAATCGTCAGAAGCGCATCTTGATCGCGTTTTTCGAGCACATGCAGAAGCAGAACCTGATCGTCAAGATCCCGGATGTCCTTGCCGCATTCGACGGCGAGCTGTACACCAACTGCACGCCCGCCCAGACCGCCGCGCTTGCCGCATTTGCATACGGCCTGAACCGCGAGGATATCGGCATGTATTCGATGAGCGGCTCCACCGTGTCGCTGTTCCAGTGGAACTTCCTGTTCACCGATCAGAACAACCGCGTGGATGTGATCAAAAAGGTCTACGGCGTCGATGTGCCGAAGCAGAACGAATATACGCTCCAGTACGGCCGGTACAGATGGGCGTCCATGCTGTATGACACCTATACGGGCCTTTGCAACCCGCTGAAAAAGTATGTGCAGAAACTGATCGACGAGGACGATCTGCTGCCGGAGTTCACCTCTACGCCGGAGCCGACCGCAGCGCCCACGGCCGAACCGACTGCCGCGCCCACCGATGCGCCGACCGCAACGCCCACCGCCAAGCCGACCGACGCCCTGACCGCAACGCCCACCGCCAAGCCGACGGACGCGCCGACCGATGCACCCACCGCAACGCCCAAGCCCGAAACCATCGATATTACGGTTAAGCTCGAATGGGATGACAACAACAACGCGGCGGGACAGCGCCCGAAAGAGGTTCCGATCCGCCTGCTTGCGAACGATGTCGATACCGGCAAAAAGGCCGTGATCGAGGAGGACGAGAAGATCAAGGACAAGTGGGAAACGACCTTCAAGAACCTGCCCAAGACCGAGAACGGCGCGGAGATCCGCTATACCGTCGAGCCGGACAAGAACGAGAAAGCCTATAAAGCGATCAAGGATATCTACGAATTCAAGGTAAAGGGCTCGGCCTCCGCTGGCTTCGTCATGACGATTAAGTATAAAGAACCCGTGACTCCGAAGCCGACCGAGGCGCCGACCCCGACGCCTACCGAGATACCCGCCCCGACGGACACGCCGACCCCGAAGCCGACCGAAGCGCCCACGCCGGAAACCAAATCCAACGAACCCGAAGGCGAACCGGAGCCGCCGGCCAACGAATCCAACGAGCCGGAAAGCAATCCGGCGCCCGGCAATCGGCTTTTGATGGAGGAAACGAGAAAGTATTCCGCCGAGCAGCGCGAACTGTTTGAACAGTTCAAGACCGCGCTCGACGAGCTGAAGGACATCAAGAGCAGCGCCGACCGCGAAGCGAAAAAGGCCAGACAGGGCAAGAGCAATTCCTTAAGCTCTGCTGCGCAGAAATACCTCGAAAAGCTCAAGGAGGTGCAGCTTCTTGCCATCCAGGTCGCCACGACCTTCGGATATGACAAGGTTTCGAATTTCACGGTGCAGTTCCTGCCGAACGACACCGGCTGGAAAACGGGCTCGCCGTGGGCGAACAACTACGGCCTCGACAGAAACTTCAACGAAATCCGCGTGGACTTCAACTGACACCAAAACAAACAACAGGCGATTCCCGGTGGGGGATCGCCTGTTTGCATATTTCGGTTTGTGTTACAGCATGGCTTTTCGCAGCGCCTCGCGTGTAAGCGGGGAAATATCCGCGGGCGCGATATCGAATACCGTCACGCAGCCGGTCTGCCCGCGCGCCGCCATGCGCCCGATGGCTCTTGCGTAAGCCACAAGCACGCTTGCCGTAAACTCCGGGTTGGAATCGAGCGAGAGGGAATACTCGATCTTGTGCGTGTGCTCACGGTGCAAGCCCGTCTTGCCGGTGCGGATCACGAACCCGCCGTGCGGCAGCTCGCCGTGTTCCCGCTTTAATGTTTCCTCGTCGATGAACGTCACGGTCGTGTCGTAATCGGCAAAGTAGTTCGGCATCGTCTTGATCGCCGTTTCGATCGCCGCTTTGTCGGCGCCGTCCTCTGCAACAACGTAGCATTCGCGTAAATGCTTTTGCCGCGCGGTCAGGGTCGGCGCTTCTCCGCTGCGGACGGCTTCGAGCGCCGCCGGAATCGGCACCGTGTATTGGCGCGCGTCCTTCACGCCGGGAATCCGGCGGATCGCGTCGGAATGGCCTTGGCTCACGCCGCGTCCCCAGAATGTGTAATCGTTTCCGTCCGGCAGGATTGCGTTCGCATACAGCCGGTTCAGCGAGAACAGACCGGGGTCCCAGCCGCACGAAATCAGCGCCAGCCTGCCTGCGGCCTTGGCCGCGTTGTCCACCGCCGCAAAGTGCGCCGGGATGTTCGCGTGCGTGTCAAAGCTGTCGATCACATTGCACTTGGCCGCAAGCGCAGGCGTCATAGACGGCAGATCGGTCGCGCTGCCCGCGCAAATGATCAAAACGTCGATGCTGTCCGCATACTCGTCGATAGCGTCGGCGGGGTAAACCGGTACGTTCGTCGCCGTTTTGACCGAGGCCGGATCACGCCGCGTAAAGACGCCGACAAGCTCCATGTCCGGATTCTGCGTCGCCGCAGCTTCTACGCCCTTGCCCAAGTTTCCGTATCCGTAAATGGCAATTTTCATGTTGACTTCCTTTTCCGCCGACAAAAGCAGCTTTCTTTCTATGGCTCATATTATATATTATTTTCCGGCTTTGTCAAGACGGGATTGTTATGAACGGTTAATTAGATAAGAATGTATGACGAAATGCGATTTTTCACATGCTATTCGCATGAAAATCCTTCGCAAATCTGTTTCTCTGCTGTTTGTCGTTCTGCTGCTCGGCTGGTATGCCAATCCCGCCGTTCATACGCTTCTGAACGGACCGTCCGTCGTGGAGACGGTGCAGGCAGCGCCGGGGTTCTGGAACGATGCGGATCGGCTCACATCCGTTCGGACGGCAGGGGATACGCGGCTTGCGGCTGTGACGCAAACCGATATTCCGCTACGGTTTTTGGGCGTTGTTCCGCTTCGCACGCTGCACACGGCGGGCGAACGCCGCAGCGTTACGGTATCGGGGCACGCCATCGGGATCGTGCTGCATACCAAGGGCGTGCAGGTCGTAGGGCTCACGCCGGTATCCGCTGCAAGCGGAATCGTCAGCCCCGCCGTCGAAGCCGGTCTGCTGCCGGGCGACGCGATCCTTGCGATCAACGGACAACCGGTTTCAAACGCGAACGACTTTGCCGAACGCTGCAAAACCGCGGAGCCGCTTTCGCTGGCGGTACAGCGAGAAGGGCATACGCGCACGGTCACGCTGACGCCTGCACTGGACGCGGAGGGCGTGTACCGCGTCGGCGCATGGGTGCGTGACAGCACCTCCGGGATCGGGACGCTGTCTTTCATAGATACCGTTTCGGGACGGTATGCGGCGCTTGGACACGGCGTATCGGATGTGGATACCGGCGCGTTGTTTACAGTCGGCAGCGGCGCAGTGTTTTCGGCTTCCGTTACGGGCGTTCTGCGCGGCAGCGGCGGCGACGCGGGCGAGCTGATTGGCGTGTTCCCGACCGATCCGGTCTCCGCCATCGGAACGGTCACGCAGAATACCCCCTGCGGCATCGCGGGAACGCTGCACGCGCAAGTCCAAGGCGAAACGGTGCCGTTGGCGGCGGCAGGGGAGATCGCGCTCGGAGAAGCTACGATGTATGCGCAGGTGGACGGCGACGATATCCGGCCTTACGCCGTCCGCGTGATCCGCCTTGATGTACAGTCGTCCCCGCAGGTCAACGGCTTTATGATCGAGGTGACGGACGACGCCCTGTTGGCCTTGACCGGAGGGATCGTGCAGGGCATGAGCGGCAGTCCGGTCGTACAGGGCGGCAAGCTGATCGGCGTCGTCACACATGTGCTGCTGCAAAACAACCGGCGCGGCTACTGCATCTATGCCGATTTGATGGCGGATAAGCTGCTGTAATCATTGACGGCACACGTCCTGCTGTGGTAAAATTCAGGTATCGAACAGCAAGGGGGAAACGGAATGAAAAAGAGAGTCACTTTGATCGTTCTGGACAGCGCAGGCATCGGATACTTGCCGGACGCCGCCGATTTCGGCGATGTCGGCGCGAATACGATTTGCAATATTTATCATCAGCGCGGGCGTCTGGAGGTGCCGAATATGACGCGTCTCGGCCTTGCCAACATCGACGGCTGCACGCTCCCGCCGTATACCGGCCCGATCACCGGCGCTTACGGCAAATGCGCCGAAAAGACCCACGCCAAGGACACGACCTGCGGCCATTGGGAGATCGCGGGCTATTCGCTTGAAAAGCCGTTTCTGACCTATCCGGACGGTTTTCCGCGTGATTTTTTGGACGCGTTTGAACAGCGCGTCGGCCGCGGCACGCTCGGCAACACGGTCGCCAGCGGCACGCAGATCATTCAGGAGCTCGGCGACGAGCACGTCAAAACCGGCAAGCTGATTGTCTATACCAGTGCGGACAGCGTGTTCCAGATTGCCGCGCATGAGGACGTTGTGCCCTTGGACGAGTTATACCGCATCTGTGAGATCGCGCGCGAAATGCTCGTCGGGCCGTACCTTGTCGGCCGCGTGATCGCACGTCCGTTCACCGGCACAAGCGGCCGCTATACCCGCACCGAGAACCGCAGAGATTATGCGCTTGCCCCGTTCAAGCCAACGATTCTGGACGGCCTTACCGAAAAGGGCATGGACGTGGTCGCCGTCGGCAAGATCGAGGATATCTTCTGCCACCGCGGCATCACGACCGTCGATCATACCAAGAACAACCCCGCGGGCATCGAGGCGACCGACCGGTTTTTGGCGGAGGGCAAGGGCGATTTCATCTTCACCAACCTTGTCGATACCGATATGCTTTACGGCCACCGCAACGACGTGGAGGGCTACGGGCAGGCGCTTGAATACTTCGATCAAAAGCTGCCCGACCTACTGGCAAAGCTCGGCGAGGGCGATATTCTGATGATCACCGCCGACCACGGCTGTGACCCGACCTATCCCGGCACCGATCACACGCGCGAGTATATCCCGCTTTTGATCGCGGGGCCGCACATCAAGCCCGGCGTGAATCTGCATATCCGGCCTGCGTTCAACGATATCGGCGCGACGGTCTATGAATATCTCACCGGCGAGCACTGGCGTGAGGGCAACTCATTCTTACAGGAGATTTGGGAGGACTGACACATGGAAGTCATGGAAATTTTGCAAAACGCCGCGCGGGCCTTGCGGGAGCAGGGGGCGGATCGGGCAAAGATCGGCTTGATCCTCGGCAGCGGCCTCGGCGACTATGCCGAAACGCTGGAAAACAAACGCTACGTCAACTATGCCGATATTCCGGGCTTTCCGGTGTCGGAGGTCGTCGGGCACAAGTCCCGCTTTGTGATCGGCGAAAAGGCGGGCAAGACCGTGATCGTCATGCAGGGCCGCTTCCATTTTTATGAGGGCTATCCGCAGTCGCTTTTAACGCTCGGCGTCCGAACGATGAAGCTGCTCGGCGTCGAAAAGCTGCTGATCACCAACGCGGCAGGCGGTGTGAATACGGCGTACCATGCGGGCGATCTCATGCTGATCGCCGATCATATCAATCTTTCCGGCACGAATCCGCTGATCGGGCGGAATCTCGAATCGTTCGGCCCGCGCTTCCCGGACATGAGCAATGTCTATGATAAAGCCCTTCGCGCCAATTTGAAAACGCTTGCCGCCGAAAACGGCATTGCGCTGCAGGAGGGCGTGTATCTGATGATGTCAGGCCCGTGTTATGAAACGCCTGCCGAAATCCGCATGGCGCGCGCAATCGGCGCGGACGCGGTCGGCATGTCCACGGTGCCGGAGGCCGTCGCCGCCGCGCATTGCGGGATCAAGGTGCTCGGCGTGTCGCTGATCACCAACATGGCAGCGGGCGTGCTCAATCAGCCGCTGTCCCATGCCGAGGTGACCGAGACCGCCAATCGCGCGGCAAAGACATTTGCAAGGCTCGTCAACCTGATCGTGGATCGGGTATTTTAAGACAATCTATCCAAAACTGTCGGAACGGAAGGGAACCCCTTTCCGTTCTTCTTTTTGCGGTCCTGTCCGCATAGCATAATAGCGGAGGAAATGCTATGCGAAAAATACTGTCCGTTCTGTTATCGTTTGTGTTCGTACTGCTGCCGCTTTCGGCAAAGGCCGAGGGGAAAAGCGCCAAAGCCTATTTGCTGATGCCGCTGCACAGCGGCACGACTCTGGAGGAAAAGAACAGCGACGAAGCGTTTTCGGTCGCGGGACTTTGTAAGCTCCCGGCGATCCTCACGCTCTGCCGCGCGTTCGACAACGGCCTGATCGACGAAGCCACGTCGATGCAGGTCTCCCAAAAGGCAAGCAAGGTGTCCGGCCCGACCGCGTTTCTGAACCCCGGTGAATCGGTCCAGGCGGGCGAACTGATCAAGGCCGCCGTGATGATCTCCGCGGGCGACGCAATCTGGACGCTGATGGAAAACGCGTTCGGCTCGGAGGAGGTGTTCCTCCAAAATATCGGCGTCGTACTGGAGGAGGCGGGCGTGTCGCTGTCTCTGTCCAGCTGTCTCGGCACCGGGACGCGCTTTACCTGCCGCGACTTGTTGCGCCTTGCCGAGATCGCCACGGAAAGCAAAACCTTTCTGCACTGGTGCTCGGTCTACATGGATTCGCTGCCGCATCAAAAGGGCAGCGCGACCGAGCTTGTCAACGCAAACCGCATGATTCGATCCTATAACGGCTGCTTCGGCCTGATGACCGGCAGCTCGCGCGACGACGGCTATTGCGGCGTCTTTGCGGCGAGGCGCAACAATATGACCTATCTCTGCTGCGTGATCGGCAGCGACACAAGCGAGCAGCGGTTTGCGGAGGCGACGCGCTTGTTCGATTACGCCTTTGCGAACTACCGGCTCGAAACGCCTGCGGTCAAAGGCGAAGCGCTTTTAACGGAGCAGGAGGTGCTCTACGGCGATGCGAAAACCGTCGATCTTCTGCCGCATGAAACGGTGTCGCTGCTGCTGAAAAAACAGGACGGGGAGGTAACGCCCGCGTTCGACCTGCCCGAGCCCTTGACTGCGCCGCTCGATCCCGATACGCCGGTCGGCAGCGTCACATTCACCGATGCGTCCGGCAATCTGCTCGCCGTGGTCGAGCTGTATCCGTCGGCGCTTGTGCAGTCCAACGGCTACCGGGATGTGCTGCGGCGTATTCTTGCAGCATACTTCTCCTAAAGAAAACGGGACGGGGGAAAAGCCCGTCCCAAGTTTGTTTCTGCGGTCATTTACTCGACCGGAATGCCCAGTCGCTTTTTCATCGTCTTTTCGACAGCGTTCAAAATGTTCTCATACCCCGTGCAGCGGCAGAGGTGTCCCGAAAGCAGCTTGCGAAGCTCCTCGCGCGTATACAGCTTGCCAGATTCCAGAATTTCGACGGCCGAGAGGATGAAGCCCGGCGTGCAGAAGCCGCATTGCACGGCGGTCTCGTCGATAAACGCCTGCTGAATGTCGCTCAGCTCCCCGTTCGGGCCGAGCAGTCCTTCGAGCGTGCGGATGTTTTTGCCGTCCGCCCACACCGCAAGATAGATGCAGGAGTTGAACGCTTCGCCGTCGATCAGCACGTTGCACGCGCCGCATTCGCCGACCTCACAGCCCTTTTTTACGGAGGTCAGCCGGTAATCGTTGCGGAGCATATCCGTCAGGCTCGCCCGCACATCCACGACGGTTTCATGCGGTATGCCGTTGATCGTACATTTCACTACTGCGGTTTGCATCAGATTTCACCTCCGTTCAGTCGGATCGCTTCGGTCAGCGCGCGCTTGGCAAGCTGCTCGACAAGGTGGAGCCGGAAATCGCGGCTTGCGCGCCACGAGGTACGCGGGTTCACGTCCTCCAAAGCGGCCTTGCCGAATGCGTCAATCGTTTCCTTGCATACCGGCTGGCCCTTGGCGGCAGCCTCGGCGGTTTCGGCACGCATCGGCACCGGCCCCGCGACGCCGTAGGCGATGCGAACATCCTCCAGCGTCTTTTTGTCAGGAGACAGCTTGCAGTTGACCGAGCAGCCGAGCGTCGCAATGTCCATGGCGTTGCGCATCGCGTATTTGATGTAATGCCCCTTGTAGCCTTCATAGGCGGCCTTTGGGATCAGGATCGAGGTCAAAAGCTCGCCGGGTTTCAGATCGACCTTGCCCGCAGAGATGTAGAATTTGCGGATCGGCGTCTGCCGCACGCCGTTCGGCCCGGTGATCTCCATGATCGCATCATAGGCATGCAGCGTGGATGCGGAATCGGCGCTTGTAACGCCGTTGCAGGTGTTGCCGCCGATCGTGCCGATATTGCGGATCTGCGGCCCGCCGACCATGTCCACGGCCTCGCCGAGCACGTTGATGTGCTCTTGAATGATCGGGTCGCGCGTGCTGTGCGAAAAGCTCGTCAAGGGGCGAATGCGGATCGTGCCGTCCGGCTCCATCGAAATGCCGCGCAGCGCGTCGATCTTGTAGATCGAGACCAGCTCGCAGCCTGCCAGCTTGCCCTCGCGCAGCTTGATCAGCACGTCGCTGCCGCCCGCTATGATCTTGGCGTCGGGATGCGCCGTCAAAAGCGCAATCGCGTCTTCTACCGACGCGGCTTCGTATAAGGCTTTGATATCGTACATCGGATTCCCTCCTTACAGCAGCCCTTCCTCACGGAAGCGGGTGAACAGAATGTGCGGGTTGATCGGCGCCTTGTTGACGGCTACGCCGGTTGCGTTCAGGATCGCGTTGCGGATCGCCGGCGCGCACGGCGTGGCGGGCGGTTCGCCGAGCGCCTTGGTGCCGTACACGCTCGTCGGCTCCGCGTTCTCCACAAACGCCGCCGCAATATCCGGGTGATCCATCATCGTGGACAGCTTATAATCGAGCAGATTGTTGTTCAGCGGCCGGCCGGTACGCTCGTCAAACAGGAGCTGCTCGGTCAGTCCGTAGCCGATGCCCATGCTCATGCCGCCGTGCACCTGCGCTTCGGCCAGCGCCGGGTTGATCAGCGAGCCGCAGTCGTGCACATTGATGATGTTCAGCAGCTTCGCCTTGCAAAGCGGAATATCCACTTCAACCTCCGCAAAGCAGCAGCCGAGCGAATACGCGTTGGATTTGATCTGATACGTCGATTCGGCGGTGATATGCACGCTGTCCGTCAGGCTGTACAGCGCCTCGGTCGCCAGCTCGCCGAGCGTGCCGAGCACCTTGCCGTCGGTCGTCCGGATGATCTCGCCGTCGATAAGGTCGAGAATGTCCACCGGCATCCGGTAGAGCAGGTGTGCGTAATCGAGAATCTTCCTGCGCAGGATATCGCCGGTCTGCTTGATCGCAAAGCCCGCTACATAGGTCTGGCGCGACGCATACGCACCGGTGCCGAACGGCGTAATGTCGGTGTCCTGCGTCGAAATGATATGCACGGCTTCAAACGGCACGCCGACGGCGTCCGCCGCCATCTGCGAAAACGCCGTGTCCGCGCCCTGTCCGATCTCGGTTTCGCCGAGCTGCAGCTGCAGGGAGCCGTCCTGGTTCAGCACCATGCGGCAGGAGCAGGATTCCAGCGAGATCGGCCACACGGCGGTGTTGTACCAGAAGATCGCCATGCCGACGCCGCGGCGAATGTCGCCGGTCTGGTTCGCGTATTCTGCGCGCTTGCGATCCCAGTCGATGTACGCCTTGCCCTTTTCGATGCATTGGTTCAGCGAATCGAAATAGTTCACGTTCTTTGAGAACGGATCGAAGTACCCGACCGGCATCATGTGCGCCTGCCGGTAGGCAATCGGCTCAAAGCCAAGCCGCTTGGCAATGTCCTCGGTATGGCTTTCGAGCGCGAACATCGCCTGCGGTATGCCGTAGCCGCGCATGGCGCCGGAAGCGGGCGTGTTCGTATACACCGTATACATATCGCACTCGAAGTTCGGGGTGGGGTAGAGCTGCCGGATTGCGCCGCCGCCCTTGGCCACGATGCCGTGTCCGTGTGAGGCGTACGCGCCCTGGTTCGAGAAGCACTCCACCTTGCGGGCGACGATTGTGCCGTCCGGCCGGAGCCAACTGATGAAATGGAACTTGATCGCATGGCGTACGCGGTTGGAAACGAACGTTTCCTCGCGGCTCACGTCCAGCTTGACGGCGCGGCCGCCGACCTTCGTGCAAAGGTAGGCGCAAAGTGGCTCATACAGCGCGTCCTGCTTGTTGCCGAAACCTCCGCCGATGTAGGGCTTGATGATGCGCACGCTGCCCCACGGAATCCCGAGCGCCTGGCCGACGACGCGCCGCACGATATGGGGGATCTGCGTCGAGCTTGTTACGGTGAGCTTGCCGTTCTGCGCTTCGGCAAAGCAGATATGGTTTTCAATGTGGCAATGCTGTA
>ODAI014186856.1_pt1 | contig 19359 bp, 15 predicted proteins | sample 1539321 | NCBI WGS metagenome assembly ODAI01 (sample SAMN02144231, study PRJEB22623) | gut metagenome | biome: sheep rumen | host: Ovis aries | place: New Zealand
GCAAATTTAACTATAATTCCCCATACTTTATTATATATCCACAGTTTTTTTAGTGCGCTGCTGACAATAGTGGGGATAACTTGCCCCGTGTGTTAATAAACATTAAATATTAGTGAACGCTCTTGACAGGAACAAAAATTGCATATATCTTTGCGATATCATTTTGATATCATTTTATTAGAACAAAATATTAACTTTTCAACTTTTATCTATTATGGAAACGAAGGAATTTAATTTCAAAGGTATTACCCTGAACGGATTCTTGATGCTGTTCGTTGTGATTTTGTTGCCTATTCTTGCTGTTTGGGGCATCTACAAGAGCATCATCTTGTACGACTTGCCAAATCATGGCGCTCTACCTTCTGTATTGCTTATCGTTAGCATTCTGATGATCATTGCTACCTTGTTTATTTTAGGCGGTTTCCTCATGCTGGAGCCCAACACCGCCCGCGTGACCACTTGGTTCGGCAAATACAGTGGCACATTCACCAAGACTGGCTTTTACTGGATTAACCCCTTTTATGGCGCTAAGAAAGTGTCTCTGCGTGCTCGCAACCTGGATGCCGAGCCCATTAAGGTCAATGACAAAGTGGGCAATCCCGTGATGATTGGCCTGGTGATGGTCTGGAGACTAAAGGACACCTACAAAGCTCTGTTCGAGGTGGATACACAGACGATGGCCAATGCCCCCAGCGGACAGATTGGAGCCGACATGCGCTCGATCATGAATGCCCTAGAGCGCTTTGTCCGCGTTCAGAGCGACGCTGCCCTGCGCCAAGTGGCCGGCCAGTATGCCTATGACGATGAGGATAACAAACACGACGAACTGACGCTGAGAGGCGGCGGCGAAGAGATTAACGACCAGCTGGAGGAAAAGCTGAACGAACGTCTGGCCCTCGCTGGCATCGAAGTTGTCGAAGCTCGCATCAACTACCTCGCCTACGCTCCAGAGATCGCGGCCGTGATGCTGCGTCGCCAGCAGGCATCAGCCATTATCACTGCTCGCGAGAAGATTGTGGAGGGTGCCGTATCGATGGTGAAGATGGCCCTCGACAAGCTGTCGGCAGAGGAGGTCGTAGAACTCGACGACGACAAGAAGGCTGCTATGGTGAGCAACCTCCTCGTGGTGCTCTGCGGTGACGACTCTGCTCAGCCCGTGGTGAATACTGGTACGCTAAATCATTAAGACGAAGAGACGTTTTTTAGATGAAGACTCAAACCGTACAGTAACATGAAAGAGTCGTTTGAAGAAATCTGGGTCTACCGGTCAATATGGAAGACGACGTTGACCATACTGGGAGCAGTCGTGTTTACGTTCGGTGGCATCATCATGCTGACCAAGGGGAAAAGCATTGTTTTAGCGTGGCTCACCATCCTTTTCTTTGGGGGCAGCGCACTTGTCACTCTGTATTTGTTGCTTAAGCAGCTGATAACGCGCAGGCCCTACATGATCATCGGCGATCAATCCGTCAGGGTGCTCGACGGCAAAGGATATGAAGTGCAGTTTGCCGACGTGGAAGATTTCTTCACAGACAACGACAGCAACATTGGCATCCGCTACAAGCCCCATGTTGAAGACAGCAAGATGGAGGAGGCCAGTACCATTGGACGCATCCTGCGCAAGTTGAACAAGAAAGCGTCAGGAAGCCAAGAGTCGCTGGCGGCCAGTGGACTCACCATCAAGCCCAAGGTCCTCTGCGCCATCTTGAACGAACGGCTACCATTACAATAAGTAGAAAAAGATATGTCAGAGAAGAAGACGAAGAGCTTTGTCCTGCGTGTCGACAGCGACACGATGGATGCAATAGAGGCCTGGGCTGCGGATGAGTTCCGCAGCACCAACGGCCAGCTGCAGTGGATCATCACAGAGGCACTGCGGAAGGCTCGCCGTCTGCCTAAAAGGAAGAAAGGAGACACGCCATGAAGCTGGTTGGGATAATCGTAACGGTAATTGTTGCCGAAATCATAGGTTGGTTGATAAACAAGTACTATAAGAAGAAAAAGAGCTACGTTAAGGTGCCCGTCAGCTTACCCTACACCAGGGCCGACCTGCTCTACGACCTGGCCTTTGGTCTGTTGGCGATGGCTTCTTGGGGCTTTGCACTATGGATTCATCTCAGCGTTGGCCTCAGTCTGAAACCGCTATTGATGTGCATCTTGCTCACTATCATTGGATTGGCGTTCCTCTTTTGGCATTTCACCAATCGCCATGTCCTGATACCTGAGGACAAGGAGCAGCTGGCAGAGGAGGTCCAGCGCCTTTTGACAAAGGTAAACAGGCAGACGTCGCTATTCTGCATGCCGCTGATGGCTGCCTACCTGGTCAGCATGAATGCTGAGCTGTTCGGCATTAGCTGGGATTTCGAGTTGATAGCTCTCGGCATCATGATCCTGGCGTTGTGCATACGCTATGCCACCATGACGGTTTACTCCAAGAGGCTAGGCTTCGACATCTCAGGATCTGACCTGTTGGACAGCGCATTATAGCAGGCAGCGTTACACTTCGGCATTGCAGCCACCGTCAGCCAAGAACTTATATCAGCCCCTCCAGCCGCTTGAATGTACGAACATTTATAGAGACGTCAAAGCAAAACGTGGAAAAAGCGACCCGTGCGGTAGAAAAAAACGCTGTTTCTTTTGCTCTGCTCTTTATTTTTTCGTACCTTTGTAGCCCATAATCAACCCTACTGTATTCTAAAACATGGAACAAATCAAGAACGAGCATCTCACGGTCGAGGTATCGGAGATGGGAGCTGAGCTCCAGAGCATCAAAGACAGTGAAGGACGCGAATACCTGTGGCAGGGAGGGGAGAAATGGCCCCGCCGCTCCCCTATCCTATTCCCCATCGTCTGCAGCGTGAACGACGACACTTATACCGTTGACGGCAAGGAGTATCACCTGCCTCGTCACGGCTTTGCACGTGACACCAAGTTCAAACTCATTGCACAAGGCGAGCACAAAGTGACCTATGCCCTGCATGAGTCGGAAGAGACGCTGAAGGTCTACCCCTACCGCTTCAACCTAGCCGTCAGCTATCGCCTCAGCGGCAACAAGATTCATGTCGTATGGCATGTGGAGAACACCGACTGCCGGGAGATACACTTCCAGATAGGCGGCCACCCCGCCTTCCTGGCCCCCGGCTGTAAGGAGGACGAGGACCTGAAGGGCGTCATCCAGCTGCTGCCTTCAAACCTCAAATCTCAAAACCCAAAACTCAAATCACTCAAGAGCTATATCGACGGCTCGCACGAGATGACGGAGATTGAGCTCGACCAGGTCAAGGATGGCCTCATCCCATTCAACGACGAGTTCTTTGCCAACGACAGCGTGAAGATACACGACTGCCAGACGCATGAGGCCTGCCTGCTCGACACTGACGGCTCACCCGCTGTGACAGTAGACTACAAGTGCCCCATCATCGCCTTCTGGAGTCCCTATCAGAAGAAGGCTCCCTTCGTCTGCATTGAGCCGTGGTATGGCCTGGGCGACCCTCGAGGATGGAAAGGCGAATTCAAGGACAAGCCCTACATGAACCACCTGCAGCCTGGGGCATCGTTTATGAGCGAATACACCATCACCATCAAATAGAATCATATCCCCCAAGGACGACATATATGGATGATGGAGCCTATACGATGTCTGGCTCCCAGAGATGACGCTCCATATCCACATGTCCGTTGGGTTTGAAGGTCACGCCTTCCGCTTCCAATAATGGGCGCTGACGACTCCAGCCTGGAGCCGTGCGCCCTTCTTTGTTGACCACACGATGGCAGGGCAGCAACTCTGCCCCAGGGGTATAACGAAGCGTGCGGCCGACCATTCGCGAATGGCTGGGCCATCCTGCCCATGCAGCAATGGTGCCATAGGTAGTGACTCGCCCACAGGGTATCTGCGCCACAATGTTCAGCACATCGTCGCGGAAGGAACGTGCCTGTTCTGGGGTCATCTTGTCTGGATAGTCTCTCACGGCTCTTTGATGAGTTAGCGCCACAAAGGTACAAAGAAAAACGCTGGCGCGCAAGGTTTTTCCGAAAAAAGTTTGTACCTTTGCAGCCACTAACATCTGAACATGGCAAAAGACCTGCTATCTTACATCCGCGAAGGGCGCACGATGACTCGCAGCGAGAAGCTGCAGCTCATCGTCCAGCTGTCTATTCCCAGCATCCTAGCACAGATCAGCGCCACCGTGATGTTCTTCATCGATGCATCGATGGTGGGGCACCTGGGCGAGAAGGCCACTGCCGCCATCGGACTGGTTGAGACAACAACATGGTTGCTAGGCGGACTGGGGTCGGCTGCCAACATGGGATTCTCCGTGCAGGTGGCTCACTACATCGGAGCCAACGACTTCGAGGCTGCCAGGCGTGTGCTGCGCCAGTCGCTGGTGTGCTGCTTCCTGTGGAGCCTGATGCTCAGCATTGGCTGCATCCTCGTTCATGGTGTCCTGCCCTACTGGTTGGGAGGCGGAGTCGACATTGCCGGCGATGCCTCAGCCTATTTCCTCATCGTGGGTATGGCCGGCATCCTCTTCCAGATGAGCGGTCTTGCTGGGTCGATGTTGAAATGCTCTGGCAACATGAAGGTGCCGTCGGCGCTCAACATCATGATGTGCGTGCTGGACGTGGCATTCAACTACCTCTTTATATATGTCCTGGACATGGGCGTTAGGGGAGCAGCAATGGGGACGGCAATGGCAGAGTTCATCACTGCCGCACTGATGCTATACTTCCTGCTGGTGCGCAGCGATATGCTAAGCCTGAGAGGAAGGCCAGGTTCCTTCCGTCCAAAGGCCGACACCGTGGGTATGGCCTTCAAGATTGGTGCGCCGATGGGACTGCAGCACCTCTTGATGGGCAGCGCCCAGATCGTCGGCACCATCATCGTGGCACCACTGGGAACAGTAGCCATAGCAGCCAACTCGCTGGCTATCACCGTCGAGAGCCTGTGCTACATGCCTGGCTACGGCATTGCCGAGGCTGCCACGACACTGGTTGGACAGGGCATCGGAGCAGGGCAACGTCTGCTGACACGAAGCTTCGCCTATATGTCAGTGGGCCTGGGTATAGCGGTGATGACACTGATGGGCGTGCTGATGTTTATCTTCGCACCAGAGCTGATGAGCCTGATGTCGCCTGTTGAGAACATCATCAGAGAGGGTGCCGACGCACTCCGCATCGAAGCCTTCGCCGAGCCGATGTTTGCAGCAGCCATCGTTTGTAATGGCGTATTCATAGGAGCTGGCGACACGCTGAAACCAGCGATGATGAGCCTCGCCTCGATGTGGGGCGTACGACTCACGCTGGCTTGGTGGCTCTCACAGACTCACGGTCTGCGTGGCGTATGGACGGCAATGGCTATCGAGCTCACATTCAGAGGAATCATCTTCCTCATCCGCCTGTGGAAAGGCAACTGGAACAAGAAACTCAAATAACTTCACGACTATGATCAGACATATCCTCTTTGGAATCTTCACGCTGCTGGCACTGCCATCGACAGCACAAACTCATCAAGTACTGCTGGAGACGACGGAAGGCAACATCCGCATCGCACTTTCCGACCTCACGCCCATTCATCGCGACAATTTCGTTCGCCTGGTCAACGAACATTTCTACGACTCCCTACTCTTCCATCGTGTCATCAAGGGATTTATGATACAAGGAGGCGACCCTGACAGCCGGCATGCTGAGCCTGGTGCCATGCTGGGCGAAGGCGACGTGGGATACACACTCGAACCTGAGTTTCGCACACCCCAGCTCTTTCATCGCAGAGGTGTGATAGCTATGGCACGCGAGGGCGACGATGTGAATCCTGGCCGCAAGAGCAGCGGATGCCAGTTCTACATCGTGTGGGGTAAGACCTTTGCCAGCAAGGATTTAGAGAATATGCAGGTGCGCCTCGACTCGATGACCAATCACCAGGTCAAGATTACTCCTGAGATGTTCCAAACCTACAGACGCATTGGCGGCACCCCTCATCTTGACGGCCAGTATACCGTCTTTGGCGAGGTGGTGGAAGGCATGGACGTCGTCAACCGCATCCAGCAGGTTTTTACTGACGACTACGACCGTCCCGTCGACGACGTTCGCATCATCCGTGCCACTTGTTTCGAAGCTAAATCTTTACAATAACAAACGTTTTTCTCAACACCCAACATTGAATTTTAGTAATTGGCTCAACTTGCAACCATTAGACATTGATTATGACGAACATACGAACAACAGCAGCTACGGATTTGAAAACCATAGCTGCTATTTATGATTCAATTTATGGATTTAGAGAAACTTGAAGCTCTGTATTATTTCCCTATAATCAAATTCACTAACGCCATCACGTCGACAATAGTAACCTTTTCATCACTATTGACGTCAGCCGCATTGTAGATGTCCGCAGCATTTCCCAAGATGACGTTGACAAGGGCTACTACATCAACGATTGTCACCTCTCCATCACCGTTGACATCGCCCAATATGGTTGCACGACAATTAAGAAGAATGGGATCATCAGCCGTACTTGCGGCAGTGCCATTAGCAAAGGTGACGTCGCGGCTGGCGGAAAGGACGGTGACTGAACGTTCGTTAATGAGGTCATAGACCTTGAAGGTTACCTTGCTGGCTGTGGTCGTGTTACTATAGATGCGGAGATAGTCGCCAACAGCGACACCGACACACCGGTCGCCAATGAAAGCACCAATGGCATAGCCACTGAGGTCATCCACAAGCACATCGTCCAACTCCAGTCCTATGTAGGCGGTCATATCATATTGGAAATCGGCATAATAAAATTTCCAAGGTGCCTGATTGATGGAGAGAGAGCCTCCATTGTTGACGACCTGCGTGTCAGAGTGGAACTGATTGCTGAGAGAGCCGTACGCGTATATTTCAATATCGCCATTGCTGTGGATAAGATCCTTGTCGGCACTGATAGCCCTAACCTTGGTCTCCTCGCCCGTAGCGTCATCAAAGAAGTTATTGGCATGGATGTAGAAGACACCATATGTGCCGTCAATTGTGATGACGCCACCATCATAAACAGGACCTGTTGATTCTCCGACTACCTTGTTCTTACACTTGATGCCCTTCGAACCATCGCCGGCGATGTTGACCTTAATCTCGCCTCCGAGAAGGTATGCTGCATAGTTGGCTCGGATAGCCTCGGCATCGCGCCCATTAACAGTGAGGTTGAGAGTTCCTCCCGTCATATTAAAGATGCTATCGCATTTCAGGCCCGTCCCCTCGTCGACGTTAACGGTAGCGTTGATAACACCTCCCTTGATGTTCATGCGTCCGTAGTCGTCGCTGTCAATGGCATCGCTACCCACGTTTTCGATATTGAGAATGCCTCCGCTCATTTGGAAATAGTTCTTCTCGAACTCACCAACGCGTCCCCTGCCACAGTGGATGCCGTCGCTAATAGCTCCTATGATGTTGATGGTACCAGTAGTCTTCTTGATCTGCAGGTATTCCTTGGCACAAATAGCATGCTTGCTGTTGCCCAATACGTTGAGCGTGCCCCCACCCTCAAACTCAGGATGTCCATTGAAATACATTGCTGCCTTCTGTGAGCCACCGATACCGTCGGCAATCGTATTAACTGTACCGTCATCGAGGATGACGGCGCAACGTTTACCACACTGGATGTTGATAGCTGCCCCCATGGAGTTGATCAGCGTCAAGCCCGCCAGCTCCAGAGTCAGCTTGTAGGAGCCACTAAGGGTGAATGAGCCGGCATCAGACGATCCAGACAGCTTGTAGACGTATTCTTCAGTTGAGGTAAAGGCCGTCACGACTACATGGGCGCCGTTCGTGGTAACGCTGATGTCAGCCGTCTCAGGCTTGATGACGGTTGCGGTTGAGCCGCTGTAGATGATTTCGATAATGTCGCCTTCGGTGGCATAGGTCGCAATGAGGCAGACTATCGAAAGGAAGATAGTTGTTACAATTCTTTTCATAACGCTGGATTATTCGTGAGGGTGTTTCTTTTTTTTGTTACTAATTCGGTGAGAATATCGTGATAGATTATACGACCAGCACTCTTGGATTTACCTGACCATTATCTTGCGGCTCTGGCCATCGCTGAGTTGTACCACATAAATGCCACTGCGCAGGCCGTTGGCATTGGCGGCAATACGCTGTCCGCTGAGGCTATAGACACCAATAGGACGTGCTGTGTGACTCGTGGCACCGGCGATCTCGATGAAAGTTGGCATGGGCGCTAAAGTGAAGGTAATGGGTTTCCTGAACGAGCCTGAGATATCGGCGCTGAAGGGCATCGACTGGCTGATGTCGTATGTCATGCCCATCTCGTCGTAGGCTTTAAACGTGAGCGCTTCAGATCCCTGTCCGTGAACACTCAAGAAATGACGGCCATCTATGGTCTGACTTACACCTCGACATTCGCCATCAGCATAAGCTGCAAGGGTCAGCGGTAGTGTGACAGGTTGGCCTTCAGCATCCTCGATGCATCCAATGATTGCCATTACGTCGGGATAGGCATGGCGGTCGCAGGAGGCTACAGCGAAGGACTGTGCGCCAGAGTCAGAAAGTCTGGGCTTGCGAAGGCGGATATTAGACGCAGCATGCTCGAAGCGGATGGCTTTAGTTGTCGACGTACGATAGAGGTAGCCGCTGCCGGGCGTAAGCGAACTGAGGGAGCCGACCCATCCATCGGTGCTGTTGTATTCAGCAAAGCCGCTTAGGCCAATGATAATGTCGCCATCGTCGACCTTAGACGTGGCGAGGGCAGAGGTGAGCGTCTGCGGGGCCGTTTCGGTGTAGCCTATCCAGTTCCAACCGGGATGCACGGCAATGGGAGCAGACTTAGAGGGCAGTTGGCCGTTGAAGGTATAAGTATGGGCCTGGCTCATGTCAATCTTGTAGAGCGAGCCCGCAGTGAGGCGCTTGAGGAGGCCCTTCATCTGACGGTCGCTACTACTATAGTAGGCCTCGAGTGTCTGCCCAAGGATGCGGTCAGCATAGCCCTCGAAGGCGCTTACGGCAATGGCGTCTGTGAGGGGATGTGCACTCCAGTTCCAGCCTTGCGCCAAGTCAAGCACAAAGGTGGCATTGGTCAGGTCCATAATGCCCTGGTCCTCACCAATGAACTCATCAAAACTATGATGCATATTGGTACGCTCGATGGTGGGAAGAGCCATCTTGTAAAAAGTATTAGCACCGTCGGGATAGCGGCCTACCGACTCGTTGCCAGCATGCGAACTATAGGCAAGTCCGTCGGCGAACTCCTTGAGCGCCGGATGCAGTTCGAAATAGGCAGCGTTGTTAGCCACAAAGTCAGCCGACGAGGTGACGAGGGCCATCTGCCCATTAGCGTTGCCGAGCTTGAAGGGCGTATGCAACTGGCTGATGGACTCGAGTTCATCTGCCCAAAGGATGAGGTGGCCATTGGCAGGTATGATTGTGTTAGCCACGGTGCCCGAGGGAATCTGGTACTTGAGCGGATCGTCAATATCATCACTGAGATAGAGGCCTGATGCGTCGAGGTCCGTGTCAGTGGTGTTGTACAGCTCGATCCAGTCATTCTTCTTGAAGTGGTCGTTGACAAAGACAGTGTTGCCTGCGCTGACCTCGTTGACCTTGATGGGTGTGGCGACATCAGCCATTAGCTGGTCGTCATCAAGGCGCTTGAAGGTAGCTATCAGCGTGACACCGTCAGAGATCTGGGTAATATCGAGCTCAGGGCTGTCGAAAACGGCTTCTCCTTCATTCAAGATGGTTTGGCGGAACAGCTCAGCCGTCCAATAGATATCGCTCGAGTTGGAAGAGGTGTTGTGCACCTCGACGGCGATGACGTTCTCGCCCAAACGGAGACTTTCGTTGGGAATTAACAACGATTCGTAGCCTGCAGTGCTGCCTTCCCACGTGGTTGAGAAGGTTTCGTAAGCAGGCGTTCCGTCGGCCATCAGATGACGTCCGAACTCCTCGCCATTGATATAGACAACGAATCCATCGTCGACGAAGCAGTTCAACTTATACCGCTCGTTTTCTGAAGGTTCGGTATCCAAATTGAAACTCTTGCGGAAATAGTAGGTTGGTCGTTTGTCGTTGCTGTCGTTGCCAAAATCCAGCTGCTGGTTCCAATCCTGACTACCTCCGATGCCAACGTTTCCATATCCGAAGGGTCCATTGGACTGGTTCCAGTCAGCGGCTTCGTAGTCGGGGTTCGTCCAATCCTCACCGTCGAGCGTGCCTTGGTCGTAGAAACGCCATTCGGAGGACTTGTCGAAAAGTTGCACGCTGTCAGAAATGACGACTCCTTCATTCTTCTTCCATCCTATAAAACGATAGCCAGCAGGAGACATTGCAGTGATGGTGGCAGGCTCAAAGAGCTGCCCGTCGAATGTTGCCCTAGGCACCGGTTGGCCGTTAATCTCAAATGAAGCGCAATCGATGTTGGCCGAGAACTTGACATTCTTATTCTCCGACAACCCGAATCGGCCGCCCATATTTGTCATACGTGCACCACGGTTGTTGCGAATACGGGATAACATTTGGGAGGCAGAGTTTCTAAGATTACCATCATACCCTTCCATTGCCATAGCTGGCGTAGCGCGCTTGACCATATCGTCGAATACTTGCTGGGAGAATGAGGGCTCGAAGACGCTACCGTCAACGATGCAAAAGGCGTCGATGAACTTCTTCCGGAAGGGCTCGTAGTCCAACATGTTAACAAAGATATCGATGAGATAACTACTGTTGGTGTATGGATATCGGCTGTCGTGGCTATTACGACGATTCATCAGAGCGCCTAACATATCGGCATTCTCAAATCCCTGGTCTTGATCCATAAAGACGAGATGGAATTTGCCATCCTGACGCGAGCGGTATCCCTTGACGTTGTTGCTGTTGGTGAACCAGTCGGAGCATCCGACATAGCATCCTGCAGCCATGAAGTTACAATACTCGTCAATGTCGACGATATCGCAAATCTGCTCGTAGATGCTGTCGTCGGTCGGGTTGTCGGCGAGTTCTGCAGCGAGGTCAATCCAGTGCCGGAACACCTCGAAGTCGCCCACTTTCTGTACGTATCCCTGAACGCTGTTTAGCTCAAACTGATCCATCTCGTCGGTATCAATACCGTAGTTGCTATAGCCGTGGTTTTTGTTGTTGGGCTCGCGGATGTTGAACATCATCAGGTACTGTCCGTTGACGAAAACATGTGCAGGCTGCACTGTTTGGCAGTCGAGGTTGAAACCGCTGCGGAGCACTATCTCATGAAGACCAGCATCCTTGATTCGTGCGTAGCCATCGTTGCCACCATTGCGTACCATGATGCCCTTGCTTTTGATGTAAGGCTTGTCCTCGAAGAAGGCATAAGGCAGGAAGTTCTGTCCAAGGTAGTATTTGTTGCCTTTGAGTCGAAAGGAGGCGTTAGGCGAATAGAGGTTGCGCGTCCAACCTCCACAGACTTCAAAGTCACACTCCTGGTTCAGAGCCATGATAAAAGGCCCACCATTGTCTTTACCCTCTGGGACGAGGTACTCGAAGTTGACGGGCCGCTCCCACGAGCGGTTCCTGTTGGTGGAATAGCTGACACCACTGCCAGGGATGCCATTCGTACCTATGGTATACGCTCCTATTTGATCGTCATAGAGGTTAGCTTGATCGGTAACAACTGAGATGACGGGCAAATAGTAGCTGCGATCCATATAGATAAATGAACGCGTGACAACGGGGCTGGGCAGGTAGCCATCACGGAAAAGCCGGAAGCGATAAATAGCCGTTTCATCTTCGCCGACATGAAACATGCCCTCAGTCGTCGACATTCCATTTTCGAGCGTCGGTGTGCTACCATCCATAGTGTAATAGAGAGTACAACCCTCGGGAATGGTAACGTTGAAGTCGAATCCTTCAGAATGCATGCAAGCATCGTGGTCTACGACCGGTGCCTCCAGTTGTGTGGAGGCGAAAACGCCACACTCATTAGGCGCTGCGGGCGTGGGGAGCGAGGTCCATTGCCAAGTGTCGCTGCCGTCGGTAATACGAGCATAGCTGCAGCGCTGGATGGCAGCTGGGTAGGTCTGCGAGGCTATGAGCGTGCCGTCGCTGTTACTCAAGTAGATGGTACCGCCCTCGTAGGCTAGTTTCCAGTCCACCTGCTTGTAAGCAGCGTTACTGTAGAGAGTTCCTCCACGTACGTCGTGGTGATCAAACCAGATGGTTGCATAACCTTTGGCGCGTACTTTTCCCATATCTTCAGGCAGCTGAAATTTGGTGAGGTTGTCGGGGTCATCGCTCACGTAAAGGTTGCCTAGATTGATGTAGTTGCTGCTGGGGTTGTAGAGTTCAATCCATCCACCATAGTTGAACGAAGGGTCAACAAGCTGGTCAATGTTGGCCACCTGTATCTCGTTGATGACGAGATATGAGGGGTCAGCAAGCTCGGACTGTATTTTGCCAGGTACGGGGACGAGCTGAAACTCAGCCAAGTGGAAGAAGCCGTTTGGTCCTTCAGTCTCGCCCTGCTGCATCTCAGAGTAGAAGCGAAGGTACTTGTAATCCTCATGGAGGAAAGGCTCCGACTCAAGCTGTTCCAACGTGCTGGTGAAGGGCGTGCTTAGCTCGGCAAGTTTTACGCAGGCGTACTTGCTGGCGTTGGGGGCATACGTACCGTAAACACTCCAGAGTATCGTATGGTTGTTAGGTGTGTCGTAGCGAGTGAATTGCATCTTGATAAAGTCAATACCATTCATATCGGGCATTTCCACTTGAAAGTAATGGGTGCCGGGCTCAACGCTACCATCGTGCCAAGTGGAATGCCAATACGTCTCGACATCGTTGTCGATCAAGGCTCCAAGCGTCCCCTCCTCAGAGTCTGAATACGGGCTGCTGAGTTGCGAGACGTCTGTAATCAGCTCCACGACGGGATAGAGTTGAAATTCTGACATATGGAAATAGCCTCGAGAGCCTTGACTCGATCCCTGCTGGGCATCGGAATAGAAACGCAAGTAGGGGTAACCCTGATGACAGAAGGCTTCGGACGAGAGGGTCTCCGTGTTGCTGCTGAAAGGCGTGTAGAACTCCCCGAGCAGTGTGCAGTCTTCCTTTGCAGCATCAGGGTCGTGGGTGCCATAAACACTCCACTGCGTCGTATGGTCATTGGCTGTGTTGCGGCGGGTAAACTGGAAACGTATGAAGTCGATGCCGGCCATATCGGGCATCTCCACCTGCAGGTAGTGGGTGCCGGGTGGTACGCTTCCATTATGCCAGTCAGAATGCCAGAACGTGGCGGTGCTCTTGTCGATGAGTGCGTCTAACTGTCCTTCGATAGAATCGGAATAGGGGCTGCTGAGCTGCGAGACGTCGGTGATGAGTTCGCGCTCACTCTTGCCAGACGCCGTCAACGACACCAATAGGCAGACAATCATTAACGCGCGCGCACACGCAGACCAATAACTTAAATAATTCATGATACGAACGTAATACTTTTCGGATTGATTGTTTTCGGCTACAAAGATAGTCTTTTTTTTTAAATCGGCAAAAAAAAACGCGAATAAAGTATATAAATTTTGTATAAATACTATTATGAGGGCATCAGTCAAAAAAAAGAATGCAGACCTTGGTTATCACAACTGGGCCTGCATCTAAACGATATTAATAACTATTATTTTTGATTAATTTAACAATAATTTACAATTTGTCAAATCCCATTTATTTATAGGCATTTCGATAAATTAACAGCATTTCTTTTGGAGATTTAAAGAAAGTACCTATCTTTGCAGCAGTGAATTTAAACGAGAACCGAAAAAGGTACCAGAATGAAAACAAATTCGGCTGTAGTGAAGCTCTACCTCAGAGTTTCAAAGAAATTAAGTGATGGGGCTTCGCCCATAATGTTGAAGGTCAGTTGGAAGGGAGCAAAGGAACTCTCTACTGGCTTCTCTTGCACCATTAAACATTGGGACAGCAAGCGAGAATGTGTCAAGAAGGGCTATCCAAACTATGCTGCCATTAACGCTGCAATAATGAAGAAGAAGATAGATGTGATAGCTAGAAGGGATGCTTTTGAGCTTGCTAACGTTGCATACACTCCTTCTATGCTTCTTGCAGATGAGAAGGTGGAAGTTGTTAAGCCATCATCATTAAACGAGCTTATAAAGCGTCATACTGCGGCATTATCGCCAACAACCCAGAAGACTTGGAAGAGCTTTCATTCTGACTTTCTAGCTTATCTTAATGAGAAAGACATTGACGTTGTTACCATTTCACTTGACACCATCAAAGGCTATGCAAAATATCTAGAAAATAAAAAGCTTTCATAGAGCACAATCAAGATGACATTGGCAAAGGTTGCTGCCATATTGAAGTTTGCTGTCGAGGAAGGAATACTTAAAGAGTCTCCTTTCAAACGTTGGAACTATGGTAAGAAGTATAAGCTACAGTCTAGTGATGTGTATGTTCATCATCGTTCGATTGAAGTTATGAAAGAAATGTTCTTGAACGAAGTCATACAAACCAATGGTAATTCTTGGACATATAAAGATGATTCTTTCGAAAAAATGGCTGATAGGAGAAGTGAGATATTCCCTAGATATTTTTGGCTATTAGGCTTATTATTTGCTGGTCTTGCACCCATTGACCTTTGTCAGCTTAAGCTCAAAGATTTCAAACCAAAGACTATTGATGGTGAGAATTATTATTGCATAGATGTAAAGCGTCAGAAGACTGGAATGGATGTTAATCTTCGCATCAAGGTTAATACAATGTACAGTAATGTTATGATTAGGACTTTGTTGATGGTTAGAAAAGGTGAGTATTTTTTGCCTATTTTGGATGGTGTTGAGAATGATAGATTGAAGATATATAAGAAGGTCTCAAATTGGCTATCTAATCACACCAAGAATCTCAGAGAATGGACTAGAGAGGTGAATGACGAGATAATAAGGAGGAATGTTGAGAATAGGGAAGGTATACCTTTGATACCAGAGAATATAACGTGGTACAGTTATCGACATTCGTTTGCTCAAATGTATTTAGCAAAGGGTGGGAATGTATTGAACTTGGCTACGCTCTTGGGAAGGTCGATGGACACCATATCAACGTATGTTAAACAATTATCTAGAGATAGTGATTTGGTTGATGCAGTTAGTATTATTGATTAATAAATGAAAGGGGACACGCTTCAAGGGTTATGGTTGATTATCGGTTTTTCACCATTGATGAAGTAATTGAAGATACTGTTTCCTATATGTGGCAAAAAACACATATCGGTAGCGGAATTTACAAAGAGTATTTTGTTTCCTACTTCAAGGACTGTGTTATGGCTCATGCCATCAAGATAGGCGAAGTGGTTAAGCTAGACAACCTCATTGACCCCCAAGTCGGTGCTAGAAAACTACCGTTCTCCACAGAATTTCAAGTATGGGATATTGACCTCAAAACTTTCACTTTTAGATGCTGAGGCTCAAAAGTGAACTACCTCATTAATCTCAGAACAATGAAAATCGTCTGAACCCCCTTTAAACACTGAGATTCCAGACGATTTCAGAACTTTCACTTCTGTGCAAAGTGATATTAATTATAGAAATATGGGCTATCCATGCCCATTTAAAGCATTTCAAGCCCATATTAATGGTTGAGGGATGTAGCGGTCACGATTCAGTATTACTAGAATACCTATTGTACATCCACGCCTTGCGGTTGGTGGCATCCCTCAAAGTGGTAGGGTTAGGATGTTGCAGGCTCGAGGGTTTCACCTTTCGGTGTTCGTGAAAAGCTCCCATATCTCTCGATAATGGTCATCCTTCCCTATATGTATAGAGGATGGTCGAGAGCTTGGTACTTGACACCTTTAGGTGCTTTGGAGTTAGCCCCATTGCCTTACGGTCAATGGCATCCTCAATATATCAAGGGGGATGTCCACGATTTTAAACCTTACATCTGAAATCCCTCCGCATTGCTGTTGGGAGGCATCCCCCATTAATTACGCCGACAAAGGTACAAAGTTTCTATGAGATATGCAAATATTACAAGAAAAAGATTCTTTGATTAATACATCATATCAGAAGTAAACGATTCATTGTACCTTAATCATGGCATCCTTAATCCATCAAGCATACTAGACCTTGCTTTTTCAGTTCTCCCCCACATTTAGGACAACCATCTTTGGGCTTCCAATCAGTAGTGTTTGCTCCGCCACATTTGGGACAATGCGTATTCATTTCATTTTCGTGTCCAAACTCAAATGAGTTTCCAAATACATGCTTACAATCCTTACAGATAAAAAAAGCTAGACCTCCATGCATTAAAAGGTCTTTCCCTTTACTAGGAGATTTAATTTCCCATCCACACTTTTTGCATCTATATAAATGTAGTTCTGCCATATCAAATCAATCTAACCATTTGTAAAAATCTTGAATTAGCTATACCTTTCAATCTTCATCAAAATCAAGTTGCACCGTGCCATTCAATGTATAAGACTTTCCCCCATTTCCTAATTTGAACGAATCGAATCTTATGGTTATGTACTTATCATCTTTTTTGTCAGTGATAGTTGCGGAGCCGCTAACATATTCCAGAGGAGCGTCTAGATTGTAAAAATCCTCGCTACTCACAAACGTGGGAGAAAAGTTTTCCAATTTGCTTCCTTTACTCAAACGCTTATTCCCTTCTAAAGAAATTGAAAACATATAATCATAGTCGTATTCGCCTTTCTGTGCATCAGATATTTTTCCACAAGGTAAGAGTATTTCTCCATAATTCCTTGCCAAGTCCCAAGATGATGAATATGTTACCATACAACGATAGCCATAGCAAGCATAATTGACACCATTAACTTGAAGAATGTCATAATCTTGCTTGAGATTAAGTTCGTCTTCATCGTCATCATCACTACTGCAAGCAGTAAAACCTAATGCTGCAACCATCATTGCTAACAGCATAATTGTTGAATAGAGTTTCTTCATAACACATTAAACTATTTAATTACTACTTTCTTTCCGTTCTTTATATAGATTCCCTTTCCAAGGGCACTGCCACCAACCCTTGTGCCATTGAGGTTGTATGTATGACCATCATTTCCGTAGTCAATTGACGTGGGATTTATACTAGAGACATCTATCTCTTCCATTTTCATAAAGTTCTCCCAATATGGGTGTAACCAATAAATCGTTTTACAGCCTATGGGAACTTGAAGAGTTGCTTTATTATATGTGAATTTATCAAATGTGTTATAATAGATTTCAGGAGGAGTTGTATTAAGAGAGGTAACCGTTGTTAAACTGCTACAGTTCTTAAAAGCATAATCCCCTATTGACGTAACACCATTGGGGATGGTAATATATGCTAAATTTCTACAACCAGAAAATGCCCCGTTCTCTATCGACGTGACATTATTTGGAATAGTTATAGAGGTTAAGCCGCAACAGTCTGAGAAAGTGTCGTACTCAATTTTTGTCAAACTATTGGGTAAAGATATTGATGTCAAATCGCTGCATTTGCTGAATGCACCATACCCTATTGATGTAACACTGTTTGGAATAGAGAAAGAGGTCAAACCGCAACAGCCTGAGAAAGCCTCACTTCCAATTTCAGTTACATTGTTAGGTATAGTTAATGATGTCAAACCACTGCAACCTTCAAATGCTCTATTCCCAATAGATGTGACGTTGTCAGGAATATTAATAGAGGTCAATCCACGACAACCAGAAAAAAGGTTACTTCCAATAGTGCTGACTTTTGGACCCATCTTCACTGATTTCAAATGCTCATTAAAAACGGCGCAATAAGAACTTATATTCCTTCCCAAATACAATTTTTCCACAGAAGCCTCTTTGAATACCGAATAATTATAAAAAAAATCTCCAATTACTAGAGGGTCATCGCCATCCTCAATTATACATGAAGCTAAACTATGGCAGTCTAAAAAGGCAAATGGTCCAATAGTTAACATGCTATTTGGTATAGTGATTGAAGATAAACTGCTGCAATTATCGAAAGCATTATTTGCTATTCCGAGAACTCCATTTTTGAATGTAATGGAGTTTAAATTGTGGCAATTCAAAAAGGTAAAAGAACCGATAATTTTCACGCTTCCTCCAAATACGACAGACTTTAGAGACTCAAAGCCTGACAGCCAACTGCCTATGTTGGCAGGCCCCATAAAGGTAACTGATTCAAGGCTGATACAATTATCAAAAACGCTACTTATAGCAATATCTTGAACAGTCGATGGAATCAGCAATGATTTTAGTTTTTTACATCCAGAGAAAGCATCACCCTTTATGTGTTCAACATTCTGTGGCAATATGATTTTAATTAAGTTTTCTTTTTCTGTGAAGAAATAATCACCTATTGAATTTTCAGATGTTATGTAATTTTGATAATAGGACAAACCTCCATTAACTATTGTCGCATCTTCCATATCTAAATATTTTAGGTTTTTCATCTTTCTTATTACTAAAATGTCAGTACCATTTATCTCCCCACTAACCTTCAGACTATATATCCCATCAATGTTGTCAATGTCTATTTTGTCGAGCAATGTGCCACTTGATGACAAGTTAACCACCTTTGTGGGATAGGCATAAGTTTCAATGTAATTATACCTGTGTTTTGGCGATGCCGTAAACAATATGCTTCCTTTGATTTTTAAAGAATCTGAAACATCCATTCCTCCAGCCATTATTAGGCTGTTTTGAGGATATCCATTTATAAGTGAAATTGTAGTAGGGTGGCTTTCTTCAAGTTCCATTTCTCCAACGGAGTCATTATTCATATTAATCACTTTTTCACCATCTTCCACAAAGAATACAGGAAACAATCGTGTTGAATTATTAAGAGCATAGATTATTTCAATTTTTTTCCATTTATCTGATTTAGCATATTTTGGTGAACACCCTAAGGGCACTTCTAAAGCTATAGTTTTTAATGGTGAATAAGTTGAAGGTGGTTCTTCTGCATATAGTTTTAGAAGTTGTAATTCTAATTCAGGAAAAGCATTTTCACTTATTGAAGTTAAACTACTGCCCAATGACACATTGGTCAAACTGTTGCATCCTACAAATGTATAAGGCTCAAGTGAAGTGACTCCATTTCCAATGTTAACTGTGTGCAAGTTTTCGCAATACTCAAAAGCTCTTTGCCCTAAATATTGAACACTGTTAGGGATTGTAACGGATGCTAAATTACTACAGCTTTGGAAAGCTTCACTACCAATATACGTAACGCTATTGGGAATTTGGATGAAGGAAAAACCGCAATTATGGAAAGCGCTACTGCCTATCCACGTAATGCCATTAGGAATAGTAATGGATGCCAAACTACTACATCCGTTAAAAGTATCATTTTCTATCGACGTGACGCTGTTAGGGATGTTCACTGAAACAAGGCTGCTGCAACCAGAGA
>ODAI010568641.1_pt1 | contig 19354 bp, 18 predicted proteins | sample 1539321 | NCBI WGS metagenome assembly ODAI01 (sample SAMN02144231, study PRJEB22623) | gut metagenome | biome: sheep rumen | host: Ovis aries | place: New Zealand
TCCACCGAGCGCAGTCTCTATGCGACGGACGTAACTTCCAAAATCAATAAAACACTACTCTACCAGTCTGAACGAGGCTTGCACCGGATTGTGGTCGGTATTGGCGAATTGAAGGTCGGTGCACTTTACAGATTCCGATTTCACGTTCGGCGAAGTGATAAAGAAGTCGATAAGTGTGGTTTTAGTCGTTTCTTTGTTATACGGCTCTATCACACGTCGGTTGGTTGGCAGACTAGCATCGTATACAAATTGCCAACTGGCAGGAAACAGGGTGTCGGGTATGGTGTGGAAGTCTTCGTAGTCGAACAATTTGTCTTCGGGATTCGGTTTGTACGAGGCCGGACACTGGTTAAAGTCGCCACCCGCTATAACGTAATTTCCTTTTTCATATTCGCCAACCAGAAAATTTCTGAAATAAACCAACTCTGCCTTTCTTAACTCGCCGCCATCGTCGAAGGCCGAGTTATGGGTGACGACCATCACCAACTCACGCCCGTTCGATGTTGGATAACGCGACACCAAGAAACAACGGTCGAGCATAAACACTTTCAACGGCCATTCAAAATTCACAGGGAAGGCATAACGGCTGACAAGCGATGCCTGCGCTTTTGTATACAGCACTATTCCACTCTCAACGCCACCCATTGGCTCAAACAAAGGAATAGGAACCCACGCCACCGAGTAGTTTTTCCCAAAATAAGACTTGAAGCCCAGACGGTTCTTTAAGGTATCGACTTGGTTCATGCCATAACTGCGCTTGGCTACCGAATCAATTTCCTGAATAAAGATAAAGTCGGCCTCGTTGGACTTCGACTTCAAAAATTCGGATATCGCACGCAGGTTGAGGTAGGACTGGTGTTCAGACGGACGGACTTGCGAACCGCCATCGTAAAAGAAGTCCATACCTGAGTCCAAACCCGCATAACCGATGTTCCAAGTAAGACATCTGATTGGATTCTTGACATCGATAACCGTGGGCTGTTCAGACGAACAAATATCAACCTTCTTCGAAGGGCTGTAATCGTTAAGCGTCATAAACACTAGGAAACCGACAAAAATGCCTCCGCAAAGGAATAGGATATAGAATAAATACTTCAGTTTTTTCATCAGCGAGTTTATTTAATACAACAAAACGTCAAGACAGGGTACTACAACGGACGGAGGAATCGAAATCCTGCTGTAACTGGGTTATAGCAAAAACGGCTGTTTTATAAATGTTGTGTTGTTCTTTTACATCGTAACAAGGCGTATAAGATGCCTTTTCACATTCGTTAATCACAGTAAGAACGAGGGTTACCGACGCTTCAGACGCACCGTTTTCCCGAAGGATATCAGCTAAAACGGTCTTACTCTGTGTTGCCACCGGATAGTTTAACTTGTTGCCGATGTAGGCAATAAGGATCTTCACATATCGGTTAAACAGTTCGTCGCCCTGTAGGTTTTCTCTCGCCTCGTTCAAGGAATCGTACGCCTCCAATTCGAAATTGACGGCCAACCTGCGTTTGCGCCTTTTCCAAACCACGGCCAACAGCATACCCAGCACAACCACAGCAGCCACTACCACAGCAATCCAACACCAATAAGGAGAAGCAGAGACCTTCTGCAACGGTTTCGGCATTTTTTTGAATGGTTTGGCGGACTGTGCGGGTAACACCGACACTTTAACCGCAGAGGTTTTCAGTTCCTTGAACCGGCGCGAACGACTGTCGAAATAAGAGAAACTTAGCGGCGGTACCGAAAAAGAACCGGCTTTGTGCGGTATAAACAAAAAGTCGAACACCCGTTCCCCATTACACTCCCGACAAGAGTAACGGACATTGTTGGAAGGTTTTGCCGGATAGCACTCTACCCCATCGGGAAACACAGGTGTTGGTACATTAACGTATTTGAAGTTGCCGCAACCTTTCACTTTTATGCGCAGGGTTGCCGTTTCGCCCACACGGACCGAGTCTGCCTTCAGCAGTTCAGTTTCCACCTTGAAGCCGCCTATTCCACCGGTAAACGATACAACAGGCTTCTCGAGTTTGTGCACTGACAACGCCACCGGTTTCGACCGCAGGCTGAGCGGAACTCCATATTCCTTACCGTCGGCTCCATAAAGCTGTATATTGATTCGGCCCTCTCCGACAGACACCTTGCCGTCTTTCGAGGGATACATATAAAAACACAACAGCGTCCTCGACCTATAGGGCATACCATTCACCACCGCACTGCCAAACGCAGTTGAGTCGTTTTCTTTCGCAATGATGTTCCATTCCTTTATGAAATCGGGCAAATCGGGAAGTCGGTAGTCGGTTATCTGGTAGTCGACATTCAGTTTAGGCGAATTCGGGTAATACAGCACCCATTTGACTTGAACGAGTTCGTTTTCGAGTAAGTCGGTCCTATCAACATCGGTACGCAGGAAGAGACCTTTGGCAAAATCGTCTACCGAGGTAACTCTTTTAGACGGAGCCCCCCTTCCTTCAAGCGATTCCACCGTGCTGCCCTCCCCACCGCAGTAAGGGGCAATAGGGAAGTTTTGCGCCCGGGCAGCAAAACACGCCACAGCTAGCGAAAACAGAACAGAAGCCGCCCTTACCGCCATAACTATAAATTCCAATGAGGTTGTTCAACCGGTTTCTCCTCTACCTGCTGAGGCTTCTCGGAGGCAGGTTTGACAGATGTAACAATGCCAGGAATGACCATATGCTTGGAAACACGGTGGTAACCACCCCAAAAATCGTTACGGTTCGGCACATTCACAATAACGTCCAACTCGCCGCTTGCAAACGACAGTTTTCCAGCCTTTGCAGGAACAACATCCATCTTACGCACCACCACCGTATTGTAGGTGATACCGTTGACCTGGGCACGTCCGTAACGCGAACTACGGGCAATGCCGGCATCGGTAATCTCGCAGTTTTTGGCAGAAGGCCATTCCGCATTATCCCATCCGGCCACATTTACACGGTAGTATAGTTTAACGAGCAGGTTGTTGTGGTTTTCGGCATAGACCTTGTCGTTCTCCCATTCGGTACGGATGAACATATCTTCGGCCGTAATTTCGTCGGCCTCGGCCTGCTCTTGCAGCCGTTTCTGTTCCTCAGCCTTTTTCTTGGCTTCGGCCTGTTTCTTTTGTTGTTCGGTTTGGCTCTGTACGGTAATAGTAACCGTATTTGTAGTATACTTGGTGCCATTGCTCCAGATAGAGGCAGCCGGTATGGTCACCGTGCCTTTCTTTTCGGCAACAGCAATATAGACTAGCGAAACAGAGGTGGAAGAAACAATGCGACCGCCTACCACCTGGGTGCTGGTACTAGAGCTTTTAGAAGGGCCAGAAAGAAGTTTCAGCGACTTGATTTTCGGAAGACGGAAAGAATCGGCCTGGGCATTATGTATGGTAAATATCAATTGGAAGCGCTGCCCCTCAGTGACAACAGAAGGAGCTGACGCTGTCACATTGACAGCCCCGCCCGCCCAAGCACCAATAGTCACTAGTGATAAAGCACTAAAAAACAGTAAAGTCAACAAACGTTTCATACGACCACTCAAAAAATGAAATAAACTACACTAGTAAAAACGGCAAAACCCGTGCCATAGTATAAGCTACTCACCAATTCTTAACCATTGACTTGGCGCCAGAGTTCGGTTTTCTATTCTCCTCGTCCTCGTCGAGCGTTTCCAGTATCTTGCGGTTGTTGTCCTGCGAGTCGTCTTCCATTTTCTTGTCGCCGGTGTTTGGCGGAGGATTCTGATTCTTGTTGCGTTTGTCCATCCTCATGGCATAAGCCAACAGTTTCCGGGTCTCGTTAGAGTTCGGATTGGCCAGCATACTCTTCTTCAGAAAGTCGACCGCCTCCTTGTACTTCTTTTCTTGCAGGTAGGTGGTACCCATGTTGTGCAGGGCCTCAGCCTTCAAACGCACTGAAGGCGCATAAGCAACCGCTTTCTGGTAATAGTTGCGGGCCGTTTGCCACTCGCCCTTACGGTACAGGGCGTTACCAAGGTTGAAGTTGGCATAGTAGGAAGACTCCTTTTTCGACAACGCCGAACGATACTTTTTTTCAGCCACAGCATAGTTTTTGCTTCTGTAGGCAGTATTGCCGACACGAATATCGTGATTCTCGATTTGTGCGCTGGCCACCAGCGGCAACACCGTAGCACACGCGAGAACAATTAGTCTATATAAAGATGATAACCTCATAAGCATTTATTCAGCAGACTTCTTTTTAAATATACGGTCTTTAAGTCCCTTAACACGCTCCCACAACCGGTTTTTGCGTTCCATAAGCACAGCGTCTATCAATAGGCAGAAAAAGGCCACACAGGCAAAAATACCGAACTTGTCGGTATAGGTAACGGCCGACGAAGAAACCTTCGACGCCTTTGCCGCCTCTGTCTTTAACTGCGATAAGACTTTATCGACAACCGCAGCCGGACTCTTGCCAGTCACATAGAAGCCTTTGCCCGCTTTGGCAACATTCTTTGCCAATTCTTCGTCGAACTTCGACACCACAGTGTCGCCCTCCGCACTGCGCAACAGAGTGTCGCCAATAGAAATAGTCGACCCTTCGCGGGAGCCCAGTCCCACTACATTCACGTACACATGTCCGTCGCGGTTTACGGCACCAGCCGTTGCAATAGCGTCGTCTTCGTGGTTCTCGGCATCGGTCAACAGCAGAATACAGCGGGCTATACCCTCGTCTTTCGAGAAACTGCGCTGCGCCTGACGCAATGCCGCCCCTATAGCCGTACCCTGTACAGAAACATCTTCTGTCGACAGCGAGTTGACAAACATCTTGGCCGAACCCAAGTCGGACGTAATAGGCATACGGGTAACCGAGGTACCGGCAAACACGACCAAACCCATTTTGGTATTCTCTGAATTGTCGAGAAACGCATTCAAGATCATTTTCGCCTTTTCCAACCTCGATGGGGTTTCATCGGTACACAACATCGAGTTCGAGACATCGACCACAGCCACCATCTCGGCATTCATTCTCGTACCAGCGGCATTAGAATTGCCCGCAAGCTGAATTCTTGCGGTCACCAAGATAAGCGAAACCAAGGCCAGCCAAGAAAGGCCGAACTTTATACGCTGACGGAATAGGGAGCGGGTGGGCATCATACCCGACAACAGCTTCATATTGCCAAACGCCTTCATCTGCCTGTTTCGTCGGAACTCGTTATAGACATACCATACCAACAAGCCGACCGCAACAATCAACAATAAAAGGACTATAGGATATGCGAATTTAAACATTACGGATTACGTCTTAATACGGTTGTTGAAAGAATAAGTGATAACAACATAGCCGCTAAAGCGACACACGCAAACGGCATAAACAACTCTTTGCGGTGCGAGAAGTTAGAAATAGACACCTTGCTTTTTTCCAACTTGTCGATAGCAGCATAAATAGAATTCAGTTCGTCGGTATTCTGGGCCCTGTAATACTTGCCGTTGGTTGCCGACGATATATCTTGCAACGTCTGCTCGTCAATTACAACCGGCTCCATCTTCACTTCCCACTTGTTGGTTGTTTTGTTGAACGACGGCATAGGCGCCATACCGTTAGTACCAACGCCGATAGTGTAGACACGCACCCCGAACGACTTTGCCAGTTCGGCACCCTTCTGAGGCGATATTTTACCACCGTTGTCCTCACCGTCGGTTAGCAGAATCACCACTTTCGATTTTGCCTGGCTGTTCTTCAAACGGCTTACCGAAGTAGCCAACCCGACACCGATAGCCGTACCGTCGGCACGCACCATTCCGGTATCGATAGACGCAATCAGGCTAGAAAGCGCATTCTTATCAGTAGTGAGCGGACAGACGGAAGAAGCCGCGCCAGAAAACACCACCAGACCAATGTTGTCGTTGGTCCGCTGCTGCACAAAGTTACCGGCAACCTCTTTGGCCGCTTTCAAACGGTTGGGTTTCAAGTCTTGCGCCATCATACTGGCAGAAATGTCAAGGGCCAGCACACAGTCAATGCCCTCGGCATTCTTACTATCCCACTCGTTAGCCGCCTGCGGACGGGCCATGATGACGATGACCATCGCCAACGCTATCATCTTCAGGGCAAACGGAAAATGAAGAAGGTAGTATTTATAGGTTCTTTTGGCTCCTATGAAAGGCTCAACGGAAGAAATCTGCATTTTAGCCGTAACAGACTTCCGCTTCCACACATACCACACAATTATGGGGATGAGCAGAAGGAGCAACAACAAGAGATATGGTTTTGCAAAAATCATAATCACACATTTTTAACATTGGCATCGGCCTTAGCCGCATCAGCAGCAGCGCCCTTGGCGTTACCGCCTTCCTTTGGCTTCTCAACCAGCATCGTTTTCAAGACAATCTGTTCGGCAAGTTCCGCACAGTGCACGCACTCGCCGTCGGTAGGCTTGTGCTTGGCAAACTTGGTCATATCGCCTGTGAAACAGATTTCACGCACCTCTTCGCGCAACTTGATTGGCATATTGGTCTTCTTCAAAGCATCAATCAACTCAGAAGATGTCATTTCCAACGCCATAATCGAATACCTGCGGTAGAAATACTGCCGCAACACATCGGTAAGCAGGGTGAAATACGTTTTTTCGTTTCCTGCAGTCTGCCAGCATTTTTCAGCCGCCAGATTCCTAATGAGTTCCAAAGCCGTCTTCTCGGGCTGTGCAGAGTCGGCAACAGCACTGTTCTTCACATACGGTTCGGGATCCTCTCTGTGCTTGCGCCAATAGTAATAGGTCCAGATACCCATCAGAACCATCAAAACCACAGAGACAATCAAAACCACCCAAAGGGTTGTTGAATAAGGAGGAGTATTTATTTCCTTGATGTCGGCAGGCAGTTTGCCTTCTACAAAGACATCGGGGACATCGCTCACTTTCAATTTCAGCTCACTGGTCTTATACTCCTTATTCTGCTCACGGCAGACAAAAGGAGGAATAACATAGTCGCCCGGCTCGAACACCGTAATAACGATATTATCGTTTATAGAGATGGTGGAACCGTCGGCAATTGTGTCGCCCGACACAGAAACAATGTAAACCCCAGGAGCGAGAATATCGCTCAACACAGGCAACTGCACCGCCAAATGTTGTGGTTGCGACACATGGAAATGCACCACCGTCTGTTGCCCCATCATGATAGACGGAGAGTCGATAGAGGCGGATATTTTGACCTGCGCCTTGGCGGCAACGCCAAAGAGTAGAAAAAAGAGTAAGCAGAAATGTTTTGCAATACGTAGCATACCCAAAGTGTAATTAGTGGCGGAGCGCCCTTTCGTGGAACATTTTGACCAGCGCTTTTACAAAGTCGCCGTCGGTAGCGACAACGGTAGAGTCGACACCCGCCTTATGAAAGGCTTGGACAATTTCGAGCGACTTTTGCTGCCAATAGGCCTTGTAAGCGTCGCGAACCGACTTGCTCGAAGTATCGACCCAGCATTCCTCACCCGTCTCAGCATCGCGCATACAGATAAGGCCCACATCGGGGATGGTCTCCTCGCGCGGATCGTAGACACGGATAGTAGCACAATCGTGCTTGCGGTTAGCAATTATCAAATCGTCCGCAAACCTAGGTCCAAGAAAGTCAGATATAATGAATGCCGAGCAATGGCGCTTTATGGCGTTCGTGAAATAACGGAGGGCGTTACCGATATTGGTAGCATGGCTTTCGGGTTCGAAAGTCAGCAGTTCGCGGATAAGGTAAAGAATGTGCTTCCGTCCCTTCTGCGGAGAGATAAACTTCTCGACCTTGTCCGAGAAGAAAATCATACCAATTTTATCGTTGTTCTGAATTGCCGAGAAAGCAATAGTAGCCGCAATCTCGGTCATAAACTCGCGCTTGGTTTCATTACAAGAGCCAAAATCACCACTTGCCGAAACGTCGACCATAATCATAACGGTCATTTCGCGCTCTTCCTCGAACACCTTCACATAAGGGCGGTTGAAACGTGCCGTAACATTCCAGTCAATGTTACGGATATCGTCGCCCGGCTGGTAATCGCGGACCTCGGCAAAAGTCATACCCCTACCCTTGAAAGCCGTGCGGTACTCGCCGGCAAATATTTCGGTAGAGAGGCCGCGCGCCTTGATCTCAATTTTCCGAACCTGTTTTAAGAGTTCACTAGTAGTTTTCACTAAAAGTACAAATTATGGAACTTGAACTGCATTCAAAATTTCAGAAACCACTTCTTCCGAAGTCAGGTTGTTGGCCTCTGCCTCGTAGGTGAGGGCAACACGGTGGCGGAGCACATCCATAGCCACAGCGCGCACATCGTCAGGAAGGACGAATCCGCGACGGTTGATGAAGGCATGCGCACGGGCAGCCAACGCAAGGTTGATAGAGGCACGCGGAGAGCCACCGCAAGAGATCATCTCTTTCAGGTGCTCCAAACCATATTCCTCAGGGAAACGGGTTGCGAATACGATATCGACAATATATTTTTCTATCTTCTCAGACATATACACGTCTTCCACAACCTTTCTCGCATTAATAATGGCTTCAGGCTTCAGCACAGCGTTGACGGTAGGCTTAACCTTGTTGAGGTTATTACGGATGACGAGCTCTTCCTCTTCCTTCTGCGGATAAGTGATAACCACCTTCAACATAAAGCGGTCGACCTGGGCTTCAGGCAACGGATAGGTACCTTCCTGCTCAACCGGGTTCTGGGTCGCCATAACCAAGAAAGGGGTTGGCAGTTTGAACGTCTGCTCACCAATAGTTACCTGACGTTCCTGCATGGCTTCGAGCAACGCACTCTGCACCTTGGCCGGTGCACGGTTAATCTCGTCGGCCAATACTAGGTTCGCAAAAATAGGACCCTGCTTGATGGAGAACTCTTCCGTCTTCTGGCTGTAAATCATGGTACCGATAACGTCGGCAGGCAATAAGTCTGGTGTAAACTGTATTCTACTGTAATCGGCATCAATCAGCTGGCCAAGGGTTTTAATCGCCAAAGTTTTAGCAAGACCCGGCACACCTTCCAACAGCACGTGGCCATCGGCCAACAAACCGATAAGCAAAGACTCGACCAGGTGTTTTTGACCAACAATGACTTGTTCCATACCTTTAACAAGCACATCGACAAACGCACTCTCCTTCTGAACACGCGCATTCAGTTCTGACAACTGCGCCGGTTCAAGACCACTATTCTTTTCTTTAACGTCAACTTCCATTTTATGTATGTTTTATCTGTATATCTATATTATTTGGCGAACTTCTGGCGGACCTCTTTCGCCAAGTTCACCTGTTCCTCGTTCGGACCGTTCACCAACGACTCGTCGAGATTAGGGACACGTATTCTAGTACCTACAGGCACATTGTTCGGATTCTTAATACGGTCGGTATTGTATAAGTAGAGATAAATCCAATACGATTTATCGCCATAGTTTTGCAATGCAACCATTGTCAAGAACAATCCGGGTTTGATGGTAGTTTCGCCAATAAGTCCGGAAGTGGCCAGGCTCACATCCTTATGCTGACGCTTCATATAGGCCACGAACTCACCATTCCAAAGCGGATCAACCGTATTTGACGCCTGTGGAGCAACCACTGTTTCTGATGCAGCAGACTGGCTGTCGTCGACATAAGGTGCCTCCTCAGTTCCATCGGACGCATCCGGACTATCCACAGAATCGGCTTCTGGAACATATACGCTTAATTCCTGCGCGAGCGAGGTAGTATCGGAAGGCATAACCGGCGGATTATCTGACGACGCCTTTAATCCCTTGAAAAAGTCCGGATCCAGATGATTCAAGCCAAAGAATGCGGCAATCAACAATACTACGAATGTTACGATAGCCACACCCAGCACTTTTCCATGCTGTACCTCTTCCTCAGGCTCATTGGCCAAATCGTTGGCCGTAGGGAATACGACCTGTTCAGTTGCGACAGGCTTGCCCTCGATAGGCGCTTTATCGTCCTTGACGGGTTCAGTTTCTGATTCAGTTCCAGAAACAGCAGCCGCCTCGGCCTCGTTCTGTCCGTCAACCCCAGCAGCCTCGTCAGATTCGTTACCGCAGGCAGGCGCATCATCTGCAACAACGGCTTCGGCACGGTTCTCCCCATCCTCAAGTTCGGCGGCAACAGCAGATTCTTCCTTCACCCCAGCAACCGGTTCAGATTCAGCCTGAACCTCTGCGACCTGTTCAGGTTCATCGGCAGGAACAGCCGGTTCACGAACATCGGCCTCGATGGAAGCCGATACTTCGTCGACAACACTAACCGGAGGCTGGACATAGACAGGAGTCTCTACCTTTTTGTCAGCAAGCAAAGCGTTAGGGTCTTCAACATCTTCCCCCTCATACTCCACTTCCCAGTTATCGAACCAGTCGGAATGCGAAGACACCGATTTTGCGGTATTCGCCTCTTCTGAAATTTCTTCCTTTTCAGGTTTAACAGCCGCAGTTTCAGTTGGAGCGGCAGCATCGACAACCACAGACTCAACAGGTACTTCTACAGACGGAGCAACGTTCTTTTCCGGAACCTGTACACCATCGGCCGTAATATGTGTTTCTGTCTGCGAAAGCGATTCAGAAACAGCCTGCGCAATAGCCTCACAAACAGGAGGTACAGCCTCTGTCTGTTTAGCAGTTTCGGCCGTAATGTGCGTTTCCGTCAACGAAAGTGATTCAGAAACGGCCTGTGCGACAGCCTCGTCGACAGGAGGTACAGAAGTCGCAGACTCAGCCACAGCATCATCGTCCATAACGCCGGCATCAGAAACCGTGTCGTCAATCGCCTCGTCATCATCAGGATCAGGTGGGTCTAGCGGAGCGTTTGGATTGAGGACGTATGTCTTCAAGTGCGCATAAGGCTTGTTGATTTCATCTTTAAGCGTCTTGTCGGGCGTGAAAGACACCTTGGCATGGGCCGGGATAATCATCTCAGCACCATTTTGCACATTCACACTCTTGCGTTCTTCCACCACAATGAGTTTAAACGTACCCAGTCCCTTAACCTTGACGATTCCGTCTATTGCCAATGCGTTGGCAATAGCCTCGAAGAACGCTTTGACAAAGTCGTCGCAACGGTTTTTTGGAATGTCAGTCAGCTCGGCAACCGCATTCACCAAATCGGCAGTCAGTATCTTTTCATTCATGGGAATCAATCATTGGAAAATCTATCCTTCAAAACAGTACTAGGTTTAAATGCGACCGAAATTTTAGGCGGCACCAGCATACGTTCGCCACTTGCCGGGTTCACCGAAATACGCTCGTTCTTCTTTTTGGGTTCGAACTGTCCAAATCCTTGCACAGCGACCAAGTTGCCATCGAGCAAATGTTTCTTGATGGCATTAACGGTAGCATCGAAAAGCCTTTCCGCCTCTTCAGCAGAAAGGCTTTGCTGCCCCCTTATGGTAGTTATGAGGTCTTTAGTATTCACGATAGTATTTATTTTCTGCTAAATTTAGTGAAAATACGTTGAATAATAAAACTAAGGTCCAAAAAACACGATAAAATGGGAATAAAAAGCCTTCTGCGGGTGTCCGCAGAAGGCTCTTTTCGTTTGCATACGCCCCCAAAGGGGCAAATAGGCCTATTTTTTATATACGGCAACAAACATGCAGGCAGCCGTCAGGAAAAAATCAGACTGGTCTGTGTCTGCGACGCAAGCCGTTCATCAGCATGTCGATAATCAGTTCACGTTTACGGAGGGTGATGCGGTCGAACTCGCCACGAATATAGGGCAATTCAAATCCTTTCAAGCAATAGTGCATACACAATGCGGCAAACTCAGGATCGCGCCGTTCAAACATACCCTTCTCCATACCTTCAATCAGGATGTCCTTCAAAATGTTCTTTTCGTGAAAATCTAAGCGGCGGCGTACTTTCTCGACCAACTGTGTGTTGAGGAAGAACTCGGCCTTCAACTCACCATTTCGGATAACGACATCCTTCACAGCATCCATGCGCACATTGATATATTGAACCAGTTTTTCATCAGGATCGAGGTCCTTACGGCCAACAACAGACTTGAGGTTGTCGGAAATAAGATTCAACTCGGTCTTGATGACGGCCGAATAAATCTCCTCCTTGCTTTTGAAATAAGTGTATAGCGTACGCCTTCCCTTATTCGACAATTCGGCAATATCGTTCATCGTTGTTGCGCCAAAACCCTTTTCAGCAAAAAGTTGCCTTGCCACATCAACCAATAAAGCTTTTGTTCTTAACTGGGACTCAATCATATCAACGTTTTATAAAAAAATTCCAATCACCAAAAAAAGGCAATTGGAATTCTGAAGTGGTGCCCAAGACAGGACTCGAACCTGCAAGACCGCGAAGTCACTAGTACCTGAAACTAGCGCGTCTACCAATTTCGCCACTTGGGCTTTCGTATTTCGACGCAAAATTAAGCTTTTATTCTTAATAAAAAAACTTTTTCTCTAAAGAAGTGCTCTTTTTTTGCATTTTTTGCAAAAAGGCTTGTCAATCCTTGGTTCTAATGAGGTTTATCGTCTTCTTCTTATCGTGCCGCAGACCATCAAAACCCTCGGCCTTAATCACACAGAAATAGGCGCCCGTAGGGAGTTCGTGTCCGTTAAAAGTACCGTCCCAACCTTCATTGATGTCTGAGGTGTCGAACACCTTTCTACCCCACTGGTTATAAATGCGGCATTCGAACGACTTGATAGAGGAATAGCCAACCTTGAACTCTTTGTTATCTGTTCCGTTTGGTGTAAACACGTTAGGGACATACAGCCGCGAAGAATCGATCGAGAAGCATGCCATAGAAGAAAAACTACAGCCCGATTTTGAGTTCGACACTTCCAACTTGATGCAGTGGGAACCCTTTGTATTCAAACCCGAATAGCCAATAATCTCTTCTTTCCAGTTATAATAAGGAATGGCGTTCTTAAATGAGCTGTCGCGGGCAATATACCAAGTAAACTCGTTCACCTTTGGACTGCAATTACTCTTGATGTCGATATCGAACGGAGAAGAAGTGCGGAAAGCGCCTCCCTCGTCAAAATACAGCACAACTCTTCCATTTTCGTCGGTCTTATATTCGCCATTCTGAATTTCGGCAATATGCTTCTGCGTGGTTGTCATTACCGGGAAGGCATTCACCGCATACGACACAAAAGTATCGGTAGTAAGAGAGGTACGGAAAAGCGAGTTAACCAATTCGAAAGGCGTATCGACAGTTGGGACCGTAGGGACGTACAACACCGAGTCGCCGCTTAGGAGTTCTGTTTTCGAGTCCACCAGTCTGCCATGGTCCATCTCGAAGACCGAATAAGAAACCTCTTCAGTTCTTTTCACCTTCGTTTGGTTGCCATACAGTGTACGGTAAGTCATAACCGGCTCCAATTTAATAGGAAGGTTATCGCAATAGAACTTGGTAGTGTCAATAGTTGCAGCAGTAAGAGGCTGGAACTTGGTAAGCCAGATGTAAGAGAAAGTCTTGTTGCCTTCACTGTCGGCATACTCCACGGCATAACCACAATCGGCCTTTGGCTTCGACAAGACAGTAGAGTCGGCCTTTGTTTCAATGCCCGAAGTTATTTCAGTAAGGTTTTCGACATTGTCGGTATACGAATACCACTTCACCTGGGAAAGAGATTCCTGCTTGTCGCAAGAAAAAACTAAAGTAGCCCCACTCTTCATTGAGTTGACGAGTAAAACGGAAAGCTGTCCGCCCGTACCTTTCAAATACGTATCGGAATAAGCGACACTTTCAGCAGAACTCAGATTAAATCCTGTGGCAAATGCGGAAGAGCATCCAGCCAACAAGTAAAAGAAGGGAACTAAAAACTTTTTCATCCTTAAATGATAACTAATTACTGCGAATTTACGAAAAAGAATGTTTATAGCCCCTAACAAACACAAAAAAAGGAACAAGTCGGCAAAATTTCGACTTGTTCCCTATTCGTTGATTTAATACAGAACGGATTAGAAGCTGTAAGAAATACCCACATTTATAGCGTCCATCCACTGCAGACGGGCACCACGGTCGTAGTGTATACTCTTATCAGACTCTACACGGACTGGTCCGTTGCCGATTTGGCTAAGATTAGCGTCATCGGAGCGGACAACTCTGCCGTTGTTCTTAACCGGTGTCTTATACGTGTGCGAAATGTTATCGTCGTACTTCATCTGCGTACGGATTGAAGCATTGATGTACTTGTTCACCTTCAGAGTCAGCAACAAGTCCCAGTTTACAATCACGTTACCGAAGTCTTCAGTATAAGGAGTAAAGAAGTCCAACTTGCTTGCCAAGTGTACGTTCTCCATAACATCGAAGTCGTTAATGACACGCAGGTAGGCACCAAATTCCTCTTTATGCCACTTGAAACTACCATCGGAATTCTGTTCCATTCCATATTTTTCACGGAAGCGGTAATCCTCACAGAATGTGAAACGGCCCGCAACTGGCGAAATGTAAACCGAAACGTACTTGTTCGGAATATACTCCATACCAAGAGACCCAATGAGGTAGGCAGGCGAGAAAATGCCAGAAGTCGGATTTTTCTGTGTACCCAGTGAATCATCGAACGAATACTCATAACCAGAAGCGAGCTGGCTCTTGAAGTCCAACAGGGCTGAATAATACCACGATTTGAACATCGAACGGTATCCGTAGTTAGATGTAAAAGTCAGTTTGTCGAGGTTTTTCCTCCATTTATAGCGGTCGTACGAATCAGAGAACATAAGTCCATACTCACCGTACAATTCGTTATTCCACATTTTCTTACCACTCTTGTAGTTGGCCTGCAAATCGGCAAAAGCGCTGAACGAAATCGAGTTATCGCCACCTTCGGCCCAACGTTCATAAGCGGTCTGACCGAAATTAAGCCCTACTTTGCACGGAAATTTCCAATGAACAGAATCGGCATCGGCAGAGACTTCAGCTCTTACTTTCTCGTGCTTTCCGGCTTCGGAAACAGCAGTGCTGCGCAAATCGTCTGCAAGAGCCGAAACAGATGAGGCAGCAAGTAAAGAAATAATAAATAGTAAACGTTTCATCATTATATGAAATTTGTACAATTTTCCGTGCAAAATTATCACAAAAACGTCTATAAAGCAACAAAACACAGACGACTTAACACCAAGAGCCACCGAAATTTGCTATTTTTGCATAAAACAAATTCATTACTGATAAAATGGCATCAAGAAAAAAGAACCTGCCACTATTGGAAGCGGTTGAAATAACCGCCATAGCCGGTGAGGGTAAATCGCTGGCTAAACTAGATAACATGGTAGTGTTCACGCAATACGCCGTACCTGGCGACATTGTCGACCTACAGATTACCAAAAAGAAGCACAACTACATGGAGGGCCGTGTGGTCCGCTTCGTGAAGTATTCCGATAGGCGCGCCAACCCGTTCTGCAGCCACTATGGTGTCTGCGGCGGTTGCAAATGGCAGATTCTGCCCTACGAGGACCAGATTAAGCAGAAACAACAACAGGTGGAAGACTGCCTTACCCGCATCGGGAAAGTCGAGTTACCCGCCATCTCCCCTATTCTGGGCTCTGCCAAAACCATGTACTACCGCAACAAGTTGGAGTTCTCTTTCTCCAACAAACGCTGGCTGACTTCGGAACAGATTAACAGCGGAGAAAGTTACGACGACATGAATGCCCTCGGCTTCCACATTCCTGGCAAATTCGACAAAGTACTCGACATTGAGCACTGCTACCTTCAATCGGAGTTGTCGGACCAAATCCGTCTTGAAATAAAGAAATACGGTGTTGAGCACCACCTCGACTTTTACGATTTCCGTGAACAAAGCGGATTCTTGCGCAACATCATCATCCGTACGACCCAGGCCGGCAACGTAATGCTGATTGTTGTCTTCTACCACGAAGACAAGGAAGCCAGAGAAGGCCTGCTGAGCCATTTGGTTAAGACATTCCCTCAAATCAGCTCGCTCATCTACTACATCAACAGCAAATGCAACGACACGCTGACCGACCAAGAGCCACACCTTTTCCACGGGAAAGACTATATTGAGGAAGAAATGGAAGGCCTCCACTTCAAAATAGGTCCTAAGTCGTTCTACCAGACCAATACCACACAGGCATACGAGCTTTACAAAGTAGCCCGCAGCCTGGCCAACCTGACTGGCAACGAGCTGGTATACGATCTCTACACAGGTACAGGAACCATAGCCTGCTTCGTAGCCAAACAAGCCAAACAGGTTATTGGTATTGAATATGTGCCAGAAGCCATTGAAGATGCTAAAATCAACGCGAAGAACAATTCGCTCGACAACACCCTTTTCTACGCAGGCGACATGAAGGACATCCTGACCGACGAGTTCATCAACCGTCATGGCCGTCCCGACGTCATCATTACCGACCCTCCACGCGACGGTATGCACCCCGACGTGGTGAATGTGATACTGAACGCTGCCCCAAAACGCATCGTATACGTCAGCTGTAATCCGGCCACCCAGGCGCGCGACCTGAATCTCTTAGACGCCAAGTATGCGGTTAAGGCCGTACAGCCAGTCGACATGTTTCCCCACACACACCACGTGGAAAATGTTGTCCTTCTAGAGAAAAAGAACCTATGACCACCGTTAGAGACATAGCGAACAAACTCGAGGCCTATGCCCCACTCCGGTACCAGGAGAGCTACGACAACAGCGGACTGCTTGTTGGCGACCCTAGTGCCACTGTTACAGGCGTATTGTTGAGCATCGACTGTACAGAGGATGTGCTTAAAGAGGCCAAAGAGAAAGGCTGCAATATGGTGGTTTCTCACCATCCGCTTATATTCAGGGGATTGAAGCAGCTGACAGGCCGGAACTATGTTCAACGCTGTGTGGCCTACGCCATAAAGAACGACATAGCCCTCTACGCCTGCCACACCAACCTAGACAAGATGCCCAATGGCGTAAGTTGCAGGCTGGCACAAAAGCTAGGACTGAAAAACATCCAACCACTGGCCACCGAAGAGGAAACCGTATACAAGTTAGTGACCTTTGTCCCTAACAGCCACACCGAAGCAGTTGCCGACGCCCTATTCAAAGCCGGAGTCGGCACCATTGGCGAATACGACGAATGTAGCTACCGCAGTAGTGGAAACGGCACATTCAAAGCCAACAACGGCTGCCAACCCTACTGCGGAACTATTGGAGAAAGGCACACCGAACCCGAAGACCGGCTTGAGGTCATCGTCAAGGCATGCGACAAGAACAAGGCCATAAAGGCGCTGGTTAACGCTCACCCCTACGAGACACCGGCTTTCGACCTTTTCGAAAGCAAAATCGGCTATAGTCCGGTCGGGCTTGGCTGTATAGGTGAACTAGAGGCAGAAGAGGACGAGACCGACTTCCTGATCCGGGTAAAAAAACTGCTGGGACTGGGTTGCATACGCCACACCGCACTTAAAGGCGAAAAAGTTCGCAAAGTGGCCCTTTGCGGAGGCGCAGGACATGAGTTTTTGGGCTTGGCAGAGGCCATGGGCGCAGACATGTACCTCACTTCCGACATCAAATACCACGAATTCTTCGACGCAGGAACAAAAACAGTTCTAGCAGATGTTGGGCATTTTGAAAGCGAGCAATTTACAAAAGAGATTTTTTATGATGTGATTTACGAAAAAAATAGTAATTTTGTAATTCATAAATCAGAAATAAACACAAATCCGATAAAATACTTATAAAGTATGGCAGAGAAAAAGGAGAAAGAGATTTCCGTAGAAGCCAAACTAAGAGCTTTGTTTGACCTCCAATTGGTCAAGTCTGAAATCGACAAAATCAAGACACTTCGTGGAGAACTTCCGCTTGAGGTTCAGGACCTAGAAGACGAGATTGAAGGCTTACGCACCCGTGTTAGCAATCTGGAAGCTGAAATTTCAGAGTCAACCAGCAACATCGAGAAGCGAAAGATTGAAATTGAAGAGAACAAGGCCGCTATCAGCAAATACACTGAGCAACAGAACAACGTAAAGAACAACCGCGAATACGAGAACCTGTCAAAAGAAATCGAGTACCAGCAGTTGAACATCCAGTTGTGCGAAAAGAAGATAAAAGAATACCAGGCTAACGTTAAAGACAGACGCGACGATTTGGAAAAGGCCAACGACCTTATTAAAGGACGTAGCATCGACCTCGACCAGAAGAAGCAGGAATTGGAGGCCATTGTTTCTGAAACCAAACAGCAGGAAGACAAACTCCGTGAAGAGGCTAAAGCCCACGAAGCCCTGATTGAGCCACGCTACTTGAGCGCTTTCGACAAGATTAGAAAGAACGCCCGCAACGGTTTGGCAGTTGTACGTGTCGTACGTAACGCTTGTGGTGGTTGCTTCAACCAGATTCCGCCTCAGCGCCGTATCGATATCGCACAGCGCAACAAGATTATCGTTTGTGAGTACTGTGGCCGAATTATGGTTGACTTGGCACTCGGTAACGAGGAAGTTAAGAAAACCGGTTATGGCATTACACTTGCCGACGAGACTGAGTCTGCTGCACCAGTAAAGAAGGGAAAGAAATCAGCTGCTAAGGACTAATTCTTAAAAACTAATCCAATATAAAGGAGCATTCATAAGAGTGCTCCTTTTCTTTTTTAGGAAATCTCACAGAAAACGACATAATAGAGATTATCAATAATACTTTTAAATTAACCAAACAAAAAAGTGCGCCCTACACGGGGACACACCTTTTCACCACTGGCCGTTTTGCCTATTAACTTTAAGCGTAAGACGTTTTTTTGTAACTTATAAAACAAGAAAGAAAATAAGAATCGCCCCAATAGCATAGGTAACAACATTCACCAATAATGTAGCCTTAACAATCTGTACCAAGCTATAAAACTTGCGGAGAAAAGCAAAATTAACAAGGAATTCAATTACAAGAGTGAGAAGGAAAGCGACAAGGTAATAAACCAACAAACCAAACCATTCGTAGTGAATATTGACCTCGTGTTTACTTACCCAGGGGAACCACACCACTAACCACCAGCCTCCATTAAGTTCCATAGAGGTAACGATACCCGTAAGGCCGCTAACAGCGTTGCTGAGCAACTCGGTCCAATATATACGTTTGTTTAGCCTTGCGTTCGTCAGATACTTTGACATACAGAAAGCCTCACAAAGGATAACAAACGCCATAAAAGCCCAACCTATTGGCATAAAGGCAAAGATTCCGAAAGAAACATCTAACAACATCATAAAGAATCGTTTTTAGGGGTTTATTTGGCCGCTACAGCACATAAAAGCGCCAAATATAACACATACATCATTATAAATAAACGGACCGTATAAACGGATTATTTCTCAAAAAGCGTCAAAAAAGAAAAGTCCCCCGTTCCACGTCAGTGAAACAGGGGACTTGAAGAAGGCAGCTGCCTACTCTACCACAGTGCGCAGTACCATCGGCGATGGCGGGCTTAACTTCTCTGTTCGGAATGGGAA
>ODAI011475093.1_pt1 | contig 19352 bp, 14 predicted proteins | sample 1539321 | NCBI WGS metagenome assembly ODAI01 (sample SAMN02144231, study PRJEB22623) | gut metagenome | biome: sheep rumen | host: Ovis aries | place: New Zealand
CTCTTTATCGGCAAGAACCGCGATGAGATAAACGTTATCCGCGCAAGGGTGTTCAAAAACACCGTCATTATGAAGCTCGAAGGCATCGACACCCCCGAGGACGCAGAAAAGCTCCGCAATAAGCTCCTCTATATGCACCGTGACGACCTTGAGCTCGACGACGACACCTACTTCATTCAGGATCTCATCGGTCTTGAGGTGAGCGACGCTGACTCCGGAAAGGTCTACGGTAAAATCGCCGATGTTATGCAGACCGGTGCGAACGATGTCTACGTCATAAAGGGCGATGACAGAGAATATCTCGTGCCTGCGATAGCCGATGTGGTGGTTTCGACCGACATCGACGGCGGCACTATGACCATTCGTCCGCTCGAAGGACTTTTTGACTAAACCATTGTTAAAGAGGTATATATGAATATTGAGATAGCGACCCTCTTCCCCGAAATGTGCGAGACCGTCCTCAGTGAGAGCATCGTCGGAAGAGCAAGAAAAGCCGGAAAGATCTCCGTACACTGCCGGCAGATACGCGAATATACGCAGGATAAACACCGACGCGTTGACGATACGCCCTACGGCGGCGGAATGGGTATGGTAATGCAGTGCGAGCCCATTTACAACTGCTACAAGGCTGTCTGTGACGATATGGGAACCAAACCGCATACTATATATATGTCTCCCAAGGGCAAAGTTCTCACCCAACAGAGAGCGATCGAGCTCTCACAGATGGACAATATCCTCATCGTCTGCGGTCACTACGAGGGAGTTGACCAGCGCATTATCGACAAAATCGTCGATGAGGAGATCTCCATTGGTGATTATGTCCTGACAGGAGGCGAGCTTCCGGCACTCGTTCTGGTGGACACTGTAGCGAGAATGTGTCCGGGAGTCCTCTCGGACGAGGTATGCTTCACAGACGAGAGCATTTACAGCGGACTTCTTGAGTATCCGCAGTATACAAGACCGGAGATATGGGAGGGAGAAGCTGTTCCGCCGGTGCTTTTATCAGGTCACCACAAAAACATTGAAAAGTGGCGTCTCGAGCAGAGCATCGCTCTCACAGAGGAGCGCCGCCCCGATCTTTTGTCGAAATACAGGGAAAAATCAGATTTGTAATCAAATTGTTTCCGGTTTGTGACGAATTCTTTTCATTTATTTATATATTAATTATATATCTGCTTATATACCCATATAACCCCCAATATATACCGCATATCGACAGTTCCTTTAGAAATATTCCATATATATCCACGTTGAATAATGTGCAAATTGACCAACTAAAAATGTGGTGATAATAAACAAGCTGAACAGCCTTTTCTCTCTCACATTTTATCTAAATGTAGAATTTAAAGCAAAGTAGTGATTATTAACTAAAAATCCGTTGACTCTGAAAAAAAATGAATGTATAATGGATACAGCAGCAGAAATAGTAATGCAGGCTCTTGAAAGGGTGAGCCTCAACACAGAGAATAGGAGAGTTGTAATATGTTTGTAAGAGAAGTTATGGTCAAGAACCAGGTTGGTCTTCACGCAAGACCTGCAACATTTTTCATCCAGAAGGCTAATGAATTCAAGTCCTCTATCTGGATCGAAAAGGAAGAGCGCAGAGTAAATGCTAAGAGCCTTCTCGGTATTCTTTCACTCGGCATCGTAGGCGGTACTAATGTTAAGGTTATCGCTGACGGAGCTGACGAAAAGGCAGCAGTAGACGCTCTTATCGAGCTCGTTGACAGCGGTTTCAGCGAAGAAAACAGATAATCAAGGTTTTAATGTATTGGGGCGTTACAGATGTAACGCCCATTTGTTTTTTCAGGCGAGGCTCTTCGCCATATTTTCAGCGAATACCGCGTATCCGCGCGTAGGATCTGCCACAAAAACGTGCGTGACAGCTCCTATCAGCTTGCCGTTCTGGATAAGCGGACTTCCGCTCATTCCCTGAACGATGCCGCCCGTTGTCTCTATCAGCCGGCTGTCGGTCATTCTTATAACCATATTCTTCGTTTCATCGCCGCTGTTATAGTCTATGCGCTCGATGTGAACAGAATACCTCTCAGGCGCTCCGCCGCTGACAGAAGCTATCATTTCAGCCTCCCCGGTCGTTATCTCGCTGGGGTACGCCATAGGCAGCTCCTCGCCGTCAAGCTCGCTCAGAGCTTCGGGAGAAAGCCTTCCGTAAACACCGCAGCTGTTATTCCTGTTCAGCGTTCCATAGCAGCCATTGCGCGTGAATGTTCCGAGAAGCTCTCCCGGAATGCCTCTTTCGCCCTTTTTCGCTCCGGTTATCTCTACCGGAACGGCTTCACCGCTGCTCACAGGCACTATCTCGCCCGTGTCGCAGTCGCAGACGGGGTGTCCGAGTCCGGCAAATTCACCGGTAGCCTTATTCACAAAAGTCATCGTACCGATACCGGCAATGCTGTCACGAACCCACATTCCTCCGCGCCAGCAGCCGCTCCGTTCGGACCATACCGGCTGGAGAACCGTATCGAATTCGTCTCCGCCGCGGCTCACTCTCAGGGGTATACCCTCGCCGCCGCTCTCAGCTATTATCGACTGAAGCCGGCTGTTTGAGCTTATCTCCTCGCCGCCGGCAAGACATACGACGTCGCCTGTCTCGATACCGGCTTCCGCCGCAGGACAGACGCTTTCGCCGTTTTTGTCCTCGACATCACCGAGCTCGGTCACCATAACGCCCTTCATAAGCAGCTTTATGCCAAACGGTCTGCCGCTCGCGACGAGCATCAGAGGTTCGCTCCGACTGACCTGAACGCTCTTGACAGGCAGCACTCCGAAAAGCGAAAGAGCCGCCCTGTCGCTGCCGACCGGATAGCCGCAGCAGCTTATCTCCGGGTATTCGGCTATTTTAAGCTGTTCCCCGGACACCGCCGTTATCTGCTCCGGAAGCAGACGAGAATAGTGTCCGGCTGTTCCGAAAGCTCCGACAAGCAGTGCCGAGAGGAGCACAGCAGCAGTTTTTGCGATCTTTTGCCTGAGCTGCATCATCAACGTCCTTTCTTATTATATTGCTGCACACGCAGCAAATATATTATCTGTCCGCGGCTCCGACATATTACAGTGAATAAGTCACGGATATTTTTCACAGCCTGCCGCGCAGGAAATCTATGTATTTTCAGGAGAATTTTTCCAATGAGCACCCGTCAGCGTCTCCCAAGAAAAAAGCACCCCTACCTAAATACCGCCAAAGCCGTTATGCTTGTCCTGACAGCCGTTTATCCGCTGTTTATGACCTGTATGACCGGTGCAGGCATATACTACAACCGCAGCAGTTACGGCTCGGCTTTTGCGAATTACGGGCTTTTACTGATACTCGCCGGCGTTCTTATGGTGTCAGGAGCGGTGCTCTGCCTTTTCAGGAAGAGTATTGCCAATCTGATCTCCCTGTTCTGCACCTCGACCGGTCTGATTATGTGCCTTGCTATCCTCAGCAAGCTGGTGAAACGGGCAAAGTCCCACGGCTGGCACGGTTCGGGCGTGTACGAGAACGTCTCCGCAAGCAGTCTATTTCAGTCGAGACTGCTCCCGTGCATTTTCCCGGCAGGACTCGCGGTCGTTATCGCACTCTGCCAGTATTTTTCGTATGACCTCGGTGAGGAGCGCCGCGAAAAGAAAAGACGCAGAACGGCTGAGGAAAACGCTCCGGCTGCTTCGATAATCGACGACTGACACATTTATAATGCCCGTTTTTTTACATATGATACACGAGAAAGAAGGTTTTTTCGTCTTTGAAAAAAGAATTTTTATGCTTCGCAGATTTTGAATTCACCTGTGGAGGTTTTATAGATGATACGCGAAGTGAGATACTTTCTGTCGGACTCGTCATCTGTTCGCCGGAATACGAGATCGCGGAAAAATTTTACAGCACCGCAAGACCGTGCAAATTCCCGAGAATGACGCGCCAGTGCCGCGAGCTGACCGGTCTCACACAGCCGGAGATAAACGCTTCACGCGACAGCAACGAGGTCTTTGCGGAGGTCGCTGAGCTGCTGAAAAAGTACAGCGTCAGCTCGCTCTATGTCTGGGGCAACTTCGACCGCCCAGGTCTCGCAGGCGATATGAACCAGCACCGCCGCACCGGAAAGGATTTCAGCTCGATAAAAAAGATCTACAACTGCATCGCGGACATTCAGGACGCGACCATAAAACAAATGGGGCTTCCGCAGGCGGTCAGCATCAGCGAGCTGTCAGCAGTTTTCGGCTATGAACCGCAGTCCGGCAGCTTCCACAACGCCCTCAGCGACGCAGAAGCCCTCTACACGATACACCGCGCCGCGTTTACCTCTGACCTCTCCAAAAACGAAAAATTCCTGCAATTAAAGCAGGAACGTCTGGACAAGATAGCGGCTGTGAAGGCTGCTGCCGAGGCAAAACGCCGCGAGGAAGCTCTTGCGCTCCCTCTCACAGCGGAGGAACAGGCGTACTGTAACGAGCTCAGCTCAGCCGGAAAAGAGGACAAGCAGCGCCAGTTCATCGCGATCAGGGCAAAGTTTGTACGCGCTCTGCTGAAAGCTCCGGAGTGTGAGGACTTCGTTTTAGCGGAATTCAGCCAGCCGAAGCGGATAAAGGTCTTTCGGGCTGAGAAATTCGGCGGTGCAGCGAGACACGCTTCTTCGCGCCACGTCCCGTTCAAACGGAGCGAATTCGCGGATATACTGCTGAACGAATGTAAAAAAAGCCGTCTTTAAAAGGACGGCTCAGGCTGCAAAAACTGATCTCCGGGACGTCGAGGACGCCGTCCCCTACAAAATAAAATCGTAAAACAGCCGCCCTTAACAGGACGGCTGTTTTTTCCTCATAAAAGAGTAATGACCTTCATTGGCACCCTCTCAAAAAGCCAATGAAGGTCGTCACCATCACGAAAACGCACCCTCTATACGTTTCCGTCGTCTCGGCAGCGCAATTCCGCCGCGCCTGATAGAACATATGCATTAGTTGGACCGGTTGTTGATAGAATTCAATGAAGAAAGCTGCTTTAGGCGATCAAACATATTATAGGCATTAATGTTCAATAACAGCTGTTCAGCACAGTAGTATAATGGGACCGGTGGTGGGATAGATCCGGCGGAGTTAATACCGGATAAGCAGGGATGAACTATCTGCCGATTTACAGGACACAATAATGTATCTGAATGTAATTATGCCTGTGGGAATGATATATCATTCCCAACAATTGTATTATATAGGATTGTACAAAATAATGCAATTGACAATATTGCTCACTTTTAGCACTATATTGCTGCGATTTATTTAATATTTTGCATTAATAATTTGTGAACATAAATTCAGTTTTAATATAAATTGCTGAAATCTCGCGTGACACGGACATTTTCGGCATTTCAAAAAGGCAGTTCCGCATTTGCCTATTTCAAGCGTTTTTCAGGCGGCGGCAGTTTTGTAAAGAGCTCTTGTAACTAAAATTTTACTTTCAAATGCTCTCAGGATTATCTTGCACATTAATTTTGATAAGAACTGTAACTCTTTCTTAACAAAAGAAACCAACGTAATTTGTGAACGAATTATTAACAATATTCACAGTATCACTTTTGTGCTGTGCATTATATTGGAAACAAAAAAACAGGAGTCCTGAAAAGACTCCTGTCGGTTTACAGTATTCCTTCGGCGGCTTCTTCGATCCGCTTCTCATAATACGACTTGCTCCACGGGAATTCATACTCGCTGAACAGCTTCAGGCAGCTATGGGTATTGGTCACAGCGTCCGTCAGACCGTCCCTGTCGCCTGAGCGCGCACAGATATACACGCCGGTAATCAGCAGCTCAAGGAGCTGAGTATCGTTCCTGCCGCACGGCTTATAGCCAAATCTGAGCAGCTTGAATGCGTCGTTGTAGCGCTTGGAAGCGCAGTCCACGAGGGCAAGCGCCATATACATATCAGCCTGCTTTTGCAGAGACTGTTTTGTGCCATATATCTGCATAAAGTTGATATTCTCGGTACGGAAATCCTCGGCGTCGCGCCAGTTTCCGAGCTTGCTGATAGTCTTGAGCATTTCTACACAATAGCGGAAGTGCTCCTCAGAAGCCATTTTCTTTTCCGCAAGCATATCCAGATAAAAGCCTGCACTCTTGTTGTCGTGAATTCTGTCATAGAGCGATGCGATCTGGATAATATCCTCCGGCATAGGCTTCTTAACGTTATTTATAAAAGCGTCAGCGTACTGTTCGCAGAGCTCCTTTGAATAGCCGTTTGCAGAATAATCGGAATAGATCTCCTCATATTTTTTCATTTCCGCGCTGAAATGCGGAAGCAGCGTTTTTGCAAAGCTGCTGATTTTCTTACGTTCTGTCGGTGATAGCAAAGCAGATCCCCTCCCATGCGAAAAGCTCGCCCAATTTTCGGTACGAATGCCATACCGGCTCAATATTTATTCTAACACAAATCTCACACTTAGTCAATATTTGTTAAGAGCTTTTTAATAAAACTGTTGTATTGCACAAAATACGGATTAATTTTTCTCTTAATCAACATATTAAATTTACTGAACTTACAAATTTTGAGTCTGACTTTTGTGTATATCGACAAATTACTCCCGAACCGCTGGTTTTTTCGCAGATTTTTAAGCCTATTTCAATATTTCGTGGTATAATGTAGTATAGTAGGTTAGTATGCTCAGGAAAGGAGAGTTTTTATGAGAATTCTTATCGTTGAAGACGAAACTCAGCTCGCGGACGCTCTGTCCGAGATACTCAAACGGAATAAGTACACCGTTGACACCGTCTACAACGGCATCGACGGTCTCGACAATGCGCTGTCAGGCGTTTATGACTGCATTATCCTCGATATTATGCTCCCCGGTATGAGCGGACTCGATGTCCTCAGCAATATGCGCCGGGAGAAGGTCGGCACGCCCGTTCTCCTGCTGACCGCACGGAGCGAGATCGATGACAAGATAACCGGTCTCGACTGCGGCGCTGACGACTACCTCACAAAACCCTTTGTTACAGGCGAGCTCCTCGCAAGACTCCGCGCCCTCACAAGACGCAGAGGCGACATCGTTGACGACAACCGCCTCGCCTACAACGGACTTGAACTCATCAAGAATACAAGCTCTGTCATCTGGAACGGCAGCGATGTCAAGCTCAGCCTCAAGGAATACCAGATAATGGAGCTGCTCATCTCCAACCCCAGACAGATACTCCCCAAAGAACGTATCATCGAGAAGATATGGGGCTACGAGAGCGATGTGGAATATAACAATATCGAAGTTTATATATCATTCCTGCGGAAAAAGCTGTCTGTCATCTCAGCTCCCGTCCAGATCAAGACCGCCCGCGGAATAGGCTATTCGCTCGAATAGGAGGGAGCTATATGTTTAAAAAAGCACAGCTGAAGGTCTTTGCGATCATCACCTGTATCCTGCTCGCTATATTTATCGCCGTTCTCGGCTCGGTAAACATCATTATGCAGGCAGTTATGCAGAGGCAGTCCAAAGACGTTCTGAAAAAGATCGCAGCCGGCGTTGAGTACAACGACACGACGCATCAGTTTATGATCTCGCGCCCGGAGAATTTCGGTCAGAAGCCCGAAAAAAACGATCCTCCGCCGCCTAAGCCGACTGACACGACCGGTACGGAAGGCACTCAGGAACAAAGCTCACAGACCGCTCCTGCAAGCAATACAACTACCTCCTCAGCTACAACAACGTTAAATACAACATCTGCCGATGCAGCTGTTACTGCCGCTGTGATACCTACGCCCGAGCATACCGAGCTCCCGCCGACAGCCGAAGAACCTACCGAGCCGGCGACCTTTGCACCGACAGAGGGCAATGTTGTTCAACCGACTGCTGCACAGGAAGTAACTCAGCCGGTCACTCAGTCTGCTCCGCAGCAGCCGACCGTTACGGCTGCCGTGACCGCAAAGCCTACAACTCCCACGCCCGCTCCTAAGCCTCAGGAGCCTACTCAGCCTGCTACAAAGGAGATTCAGCCGCCTTCAAAGCCGCACCACGAGTCAACTGAGCCGACTTCCGAGAATAACACTCAGCCGCAGGGGCCGTGGCAGTTTGATCCCAACAATCCGCATCCGTGGTATGATCCGAATAATCCGCAGACTTGGTGGGGCGGCTGGGGATACTGGAACGGCTGGAACGGTTGGAATGGCTGGAACGGCTGGAACGGCTGGAACTGGCAGGGCTATCAGGCTCCGGACTCCAAGAGCAAAGAGCCTGTTTCCACCGAATGTACGACCGATACCACCACGACCACTCAGTGTACAACAGGCTGCGGCGGCAAAAAGTCCGAGCGGCACAATGATACGCCGTGCTCAGCTGACAGCATCACCGACAGCGAAACACCTTCACCGCTCGGTCTCAACACCATTTCCTATGAGGACGAGCTCATATCCATAAGCGACATCGAAGGCGAAGGCGGCTCTGAACGCCGCAAGCCCGGGAACGAAGGTCAGCAGACCATCGACCAGATCCCGAAATCTCTCGGATCGATAGATTTCTTCATCGTTATGGCGGATAAGGACGGAAACTTCCTCGCCTCCATAAACAACGAAGACCTCAACGACGAACAGGCTCAGAACTTCATCTCCGCTATCCTCAAGGAAAACCTCAACAGCGGTATGATAGAGAATAAGTATCAGTTCTACAAGGACGAGAAAAGCAACGGTACTATTATGGTTTTCACAGATAAGGGTGCCGAAATAAATATGCTCAACAAGCTCATACGCACCACTATCCTCATCGGCAGCATCAGTCTCGTTCTCCTCGCAGCAGCGGCTTACTTCCTCAGCAGAAAGGTCATACAGCCGCTCAAGCTCGCATTCGACAAACAGAAGCAGTTCATCTCTGACGCAAGCCACGAGTTAAAGACACCTCTGACGGTAATATCTGCGAACGCCGACGTTCTCTCAGGCGAAATAGGTGAGAACCGCTGGCTGACCTACATCAAGTCGCAGACCGACCGTATGAACGTCCTCGTGAACGACCTGCTGAACCTCACACGTCTCGAAAACAACACCACCGACTTCATACGCACGGACTTCGACCTCAGCAAGGCTATCATCAATACAGCTCTGCCGTTTGAGTGTCAGGCATTTGAGAGCAATAAGAAGTTTGACGTTGATGTCGAGAGCGGACTCTCGCTGAACGGCAGCGAACGCCATATCAAGCAGATGGCTGCCATATTCATCGACAACGCCCTGAAATACTCAGGCGAAGGCGGTATCGTAAAGGTATCGCTGAAAAAGGTCGGTGAAAAGAAGGTGTTCTCCGTTTACAACACCGGTCAGGGTATCAAGGAAGCGGAAAAGGATAAGATCTTCGAGCGCTTCTACCGCAGCGACCAGTCCAGAAACCGCGCAACAGGCGGCTACGGTCTCGGACTCGCTATCGCAAAATCTATCATCGACAAGCATAAATTCAAGGTCAATATCGAAAACGAAGAGGGCAGGAGTATCCGCTTCGTGGTAACGATGTAAGCAAAAGGACGGCTTTAAGCCGTCCTTTTTTGTCCGCAGCAACAAGCAAATGCAGGGGCGCATTCCGTGCGCCCGTGTTGTCCGAAGAATTATAATATGTAGGGAACGTTCTCGCCTGTCGGTTCGGGCGGTGCTTCTGCCTACGGCAGAGGTGTCCACCGGACGACGGGCGTCAGCCCATAAAAAGCAAACTGCCGCACTATTGCGCGGCAGCTTTATTTTTATTCAGTTTTGGCTGAATTACTTTGACTCAACAGGGAAGCTTGTGATAAGACCGAGCTTGTGCTGCTGAATGAGAAGTGCGTCGGAGTTTGTAAGGCCCTTCTTACCGTCAACATCAGCGTTAGCTTCGCCGACAGGCTTGATGCTTACTGAAGACTTGCCAACTGCATACTTGTCAGGATTTGTAGCAACCTGCATTACGAGTACAGCGTCTGCGATGTTGACAACGTTATCGAGGTTAGCATCACCATACTTTGTAACCTGAACGTCAGGAAGTGTTCCTGTTGTGATCTGCTCTGATGTTGTCTCAGACTGTGTCTCTGTCTCAGTCTGCTTCTCGTCAACTGTATAATCCTTCATCTCAACCTTCTCAGGATTGTACCAGATCTGGAATTCAACATCTGTTGCATCTGCGGGAACCTTGTCAAGCGGAATTACGACCTTTGCAGTTCCGTCAGAACCAATAGTTGTTTCCCACTCAATCTGTGTCCAAGCAGGAGCCTTGAAGCCGAGGCAGCCGTTTGTAACAGTGCCAGCCTCACCCTTGAGGTTGATATTGATATTACCATTTCTGTTGCTGCCAAGCTCAATGCTGTACTTCTTGGTCTTGTCGACCTCGATCTCGATATCAATGTCAGGAGCATTGAGGAATACGATCTTCTCGATCTTTGTAACAGCGTTTGTTCTTGCCTGCATATGTCTGATATTGTCAAGGCTGCCTTCCCAGATCTTGGGAACTGCCTGATCTACGAGATAGTAAGCAATGCCTTTCTCTTCGTCGATCGTGTAGGGGCTCATTTCCTTCCAGCCCTTGTAATCCTTGTCAGAAACTGCAAGTACAGGTGTATCGCCTGTGTACTTGATAGCAACTTCCTTGCCCTTCATATCAGCCCATGTTACTTCAGGCTCGCCGGGAGTTGTGTTCTGATATACATCAGACTTGGAAGCATCGATCTCGATAGGTGAAGATATGTAAGCCTTACCGGAATTGATATCCTGGTGGTCATAAGTAGGCATCTTGCCCTCGCTGCCCCAAACGATAGTAGGATCGTCCATGATCTCCATCATCTTGTTGATGATAGGAAGGCTTGATGAAAGCCACTCGCCTGTCTCACGGTTGATGTAGCCGTGGCACTCGCCGGGAGCTGCAGGGTTGGACTCGATATTGTTATCCCAGAGTACGCAGGGGATACCGTACTTCTTAGTTGTCTCGAAGTACTGTTTTGTCCAGTCTACACGAGCCTGTGTATTTCCGAAGTTGGAAGTACCCATTTCACCGATAACTACCGGAATTCCCTTGTTAACGAACATATCACGGAAGTTCTGGAGATTGTAAGCAAGGTCAGCGCTGAATTCCTTAGTGAAGGTATCGTGGTAAGCGCCTTCCTCTGTGTTGGTGTTCATTGTGAAGTTGTAAGGTGTGTAAGCGTGGATAGATACTGCACAGTAATCATCATCAGGCATTACGATCTGATTGAGGAATGTCTTATCTGAACTTGCAACATATCCGGGGAGCATAAGGAGACGGTTCTTAGCGTAAGCTCCGTCTGTGCTTCTGATGAGCTTTACGAAGTCAGCGTTGAGCTTGTTGATAACGTCTGCCTCAGCAACAGGTGAAGCTGACCACCACTCATGGTCTGTGCCCTTAGCACGAGGCTCGTTCATACACTCAAATATGAGGTGCTGATCGTAGTCCTTGAACTCCTCAGCTACCTGAGTCCAGATAGCCATAAGTCTGGGCTTGATATCGTCATAAGCTGTAGCAAGATCAGGTCTGTTGATCCAGCCCTCCTCATGGTGAACGTTGAGGATAACGTACATATTGTTCTTATAAGCATAGTCTACTACCTCGTGAACACGAGCGAGCCATGCGGGATCGATCTTGTTGTTGCTGTCAAGATGCTGGAACCATGTTGTAGGGATACGGACTGTGTTGAAGCCCTTTGCCTTGAGGGCATTGAAGAGAGTCTGATTAGCCTTAGGGTTTTTCCAGCAGGTCTCAGTCTCAACACCGCAGCTTGCGAGAGGATTTCCGTCGGCATCCTGAGCATAAGCGTCGAGGGTGTTACCGAGGTTCCAGCCGACCTTCATATTCTGTGTGATCTGGAATGCTGTGAGAGTGCTTGCAGCGTCTACTGATTCAAAGTAGTCTGCGGGAGCAACTCTAAGGGAACCAAGCATACATACAGCAGCAGCGGAAATGCTGATGATGCGCTTGATCGATTTTGTTGCGTCAAACATTGTAATTACCTCCTGTTTGCACTTTACATGATATAGATTTTTTGTTTTTGTCAGAGAGAGCCTATAAATAACTCCTGTTCTCTGACTCCGAACTTATTTTAGCACAAACGTAGAAATAAGTCAATACGATTTGTGCAATATGCCACAAAAATGAGCATAGAAATTTACCTGTCAATTTTAGCTATATTGTATAGATAAAGGAAGATATAACTCTGCGTTTAATTAACATTCTGTGAATTGATTAAATATAAAAAATGCCCGTACATCTTTGTACGGGCACCTGTCTTACTTATTCTGCATATATTCGTCCATTGCTGCGGCAGCCTTCTTGCCGGCTCCCATTGCAAGGATAACTGTTGCGGCACCTGTTACAGCGTCGCCGCCTGCGTAAACGCCTTCCTTTGAGGTGAGACCGTTGTCGTCAGCAATAATTCCGCCCCACTTCTGGGTGTCAAGACCTTCTGTTGTTGCCTTGATGAGCGGATTGGGAGATGTACCGATAGACATTATTACACAGTCTGCCTCGATGTCAACGAATGCGCCTTCCTTCGGAACAGGCTTTGCTCTGCCGGAAGCGTCGGGCTCGGAGAGCTCCATTTCCTGACATACAACGCTCTTTACCCAGCCCTTGTCGTCGGACTTTATCTCAACAGGGTTAGTCAGAAATCTGAATACTATGCCCTCTTCCTTAGCGTGTTCGACCTCCTCTGCTCTTGCAGGGAGCTCGTTCTCTGTACGTCTGTAAACGATAGTTACATCAGCGCCGAGTCTCTTCGCACATCTTGCAGCGTCCATAGCAACGTTTCCGCCGCCTACGATAACTGCCTTCTTACCGTGCTGGACAGGTGTTGAGCTGTCCTCCTTGTAAGCCTTCATAAGGTTTATTCTTGTGAGGAACTCGTTTGCGGAATATACGCCGCTGAGGTTCTCACCCGGGATCTTCATAAATCTGGGAAGTCCTGCGCCTGAGCCGATGAATACGGTCTCGAAGCCCTCTTCCTTCATAAGCTCGTCGATAGAAACTGTTCTGCCGACTACTGTATTTGTCTCTACCTTGACGCCGAGAGCCTTGAGTCCCTCGATCTCCTTCTGAACGATGTCCTTGGGGAGTCTGAACTCGGGGATACCGTAGGAGAGAACTCCTCCGGCAACGTGAAGAGCTTCAAATACTGTAACGTCGTAGCCCTTCTTGATGAGGTCGCCTGCACAGGCAAGTCCGGAAGGACCTGAACCGATAATAGCTGCCTTGTGACCGTTTGAAGCCGGCTTCTCAACGGGAGCCTCGGGCTGTGCATTGTGCCAGTCAGCAACAAATCTCTCGAGACGTCCGATAGCAACGGGCTCGCCCTTGATACCGCGGACGCACTTGCCCTCGCACTGGTTCTCCTGCGGACAGACTCTTCCGCATACAGCCGGGAGTGAGCTGGACTTTGTGATTATCTTGTAAGCTGCTGAAAAATCGCCCTTTGCGACCTCTGCGATGAATGACGGAATGTCGATCTGTACGGGGCAGCCTGTCACACAGGGCTTGTTCTTGCAGTTAAGGCAGCGCTGTGCCTCGTCGATAGCCTGTTCCTCGGTGTAGCCGAGCGCTACCTCCTTGAAGTTCTTATTTCTTACATTGGGATCCTGAACAGGCATCTCGTTTCTTGTAGCTCTCATATTAGGCATCTTACTTTACCTCCTTGAACAGATTGCAGGTCTCCTCGTGAGCTTTGCGCTCAAAGGGCTTGTACATAGCGCCTCTTGCCATAGCTTCGTCGAAGTCTATGAGGTGACCGTCGAACTCCGGTCCGTCAACGCAGGCAAACTTTGTCTCGCCGCCTACTGTAAGACGGCAGCCGCCGCACATACCTGTTCCGTCGATCATAATGGGGTTCATTGAAGCAACTGTGGGTATTTCATACTGCTTTGTGAGCTGACAGACGAATTTCATCATAATGAGAGGTCCGATAGTGATGACACGGTCGTACTTCTCGCCGCTCTCGATGAGCTTCTTCAGCGCATCGGTAACGAGTCCCTTTTCGCCGGCAGTACCGTCATCGGACATAAGCACAAACTTTGATGAAGCTGCCTTGAATTCGCCCTCAAGGATAACAAGATCCTTGTTTCTGAAGCCGACGATAGAGTGTACCTCAACGCCGAGGGAGTGGAGCTTCTTTGCAACGGGGTATGCGATAGCGCAGCCAACGCCTCCGCCTACGACAGCGACCTTCTTGAGTCCCTCTGTCTCGGTAGCACGTCCGAGAGGTCCTACGAAATCGTGGAGACATTCGCCCTCATTGAGGTGGTTGAGCTTTTCGGTAGTAGCTCCGACTATCTGGAAAATTATCGTAACTGTACCGGCGCTGCGGTCAAAATCAGCGATAGTGAGCGGTATACGCTCGCCGTTCTCGTCAGTTCTGAGAATGATGAACTGACCGGGCTCTGCCTTTTTTGCCACCTTGGGCGCAGCGATCTTCATAAGGGTAACAGTCGGGTTGAGACTTCTTTTTTCAAGTATTTCAAACATTGTCTTTACCTTCCTAAACGTATATTTGCGGCACAGGGGGTTATCCGGCTCTGTCGCCATTGACCTGCTCCGGTACAAGCGCCGCAGGGGAATAAATTATATTATATCACGTTTTTCACGATATTTCAATAGGGAAATTGAAATAAGCGCATATCAGCGTTGATATTCCGGAAAAAGCGTCAGCGGTATTCCGCAAACGCAGACTCGTTCCTAACGGCATAGAGCTTGTTCACCAGCTCGAGTTCCTTTTCCGAGAGCTTGTGTCCGGCAGCGTATATCAATACGTCCTTGAAGCTGTTGTCGCGGAATGCACACTTCCTCTGGACAAGTCCGTACTTGCCGCAGAGACTGTCCGGAACAGGCGAGTCAAGCATAAACGACTGCGGAACGGTCAGCAGGAAGTCGATAGAGCTGCCCCTGTCGTATGTACACACCCTTCTCACCGGAACGTCCTCGGGACGGTTCTCAGAAAACAGCTTCTCGATAGCTCCGCTCACATACGGAACAGCGTCGTCTCCCTGACAAAGCTCGGTATAATTTGCCGAAAGATAGGCATAATCGAGGCTGTCATCATTAGCCGCAGGGTGTTCCGCAGACATAACGGCGAGCATTTCGTACTCCCACAGGAGCTTGCTGTCGAGGTTCTTTTCAGCGAGGAAGTCTGTGAAATACTTCTCGTGAGCTGTATTAAAGCGGATAATGCCAAAGTTATATCCGTTTTCGCGGACGTTCTCTATGCTTCGGATAGAGTTGGTCTCGCAGAAATATATCTCCATATCCTCAGGATACTCCATAGCGGCAACATACTCCGAAAAAGCCTTTGAAATGTATCCTGCTCGCGGCACGGATATGCGCAGCTTGCGGTTTACGGGCTTGTCCGGCGAGTGTATCGCCTCCATATTGTCTATCTGTATGAGTATCTGCTTTGCGTACTCAAGGAACTTCATTCCCTGATCCGTAGGGATAACGCCCTTTGATGTACGGCGGAATATCGTTATCCCGAGGGTGTTCTCGAGCTCCTTTATCGCCTTGCTCAGATTTGGCTGAGCCATATAGAGGTTTTCGGCAGCCTGAGTTATCGAACGTGTCTTTTCGATCTCGACCGCGTATTTGAAATGCAGTGTGTTCAACCTGTCGCCTCCTTATGTTATAGTGAATAAAAAAGTAATTGTTATTTCAGCCTGTCTAATATTATGTTTTTCAAGAGACGCCCTCTCTTACAGGGTGTCTCCAGCTCTGCATATAGCATTCTCTGCAAATCAAAGATTTGCGAGACTGCTTATCTTCAAAAACAGTCCACCGGACTGTTTTTGAATTCACCTCTTGCGGAGCGCCTGAACGCATTGCAGGGCGCTGCCCTGCACCAGCCAGAGGCACCGCCTCTGGACTCCGCTAAAGGGATAACATCCCTTTAGAAACCCATTTTTGCTGAATACTACTTTATCGCTTTATTTCCTCTATGCCCGCAACTCTGCGCACCTTCTTCGGCTTTACAGCTGCTTCGGGCTTCTTTTCGGCAGGCTTTTCCTCTGCCTTGGTCTCTTCCTTTTTCTCCTGCTCTGCCGGAGCATCAGGTATCTCGCTCTCGGGCAGCTTCTTCACAGGCTTGCAGGGATTTCCGGCTGCCATTACTCCGGAGGGAATGTCCTCACAGACAACGCTTCCGCCGGCGATGACAACATTGTCGCCGATAGTAACGCCCGGCATAACACAGACGTTTCCGCCTATCCATACGTTGCTGCCGACCTTTATGGGCTTCGCATACTCAAGTCCGGAATTTCTCACCTTATAGTCAAGAGGGTGACCGGCAGTATAAAAACCGCAGTTAGGTCCGATGAAGACATTGTCCCCGAATACGACCTCGGCGCAGTCGAGTATGACCATATTGTGATTGGCGTAGAAATTGTCTCCGATCACGATATTATAGCCGTAATCGCAGAAGAAGTTGGCTTCGATCCAGGTGTTTTCGCCTCTGAGCGCAACGAGTCTGTCGAGCATACGCTCCTTCTTCTGATAGTCGTTGTACTCGATAGCATTGAACTCAACACAGAGCTTCTTAGCCTTTACTCTCTCCGCAACGAGCTCCTTGTCGGCTGCGTTATAGAGCTCACCAGCCTGCTGTTTTTCTTTTTCAGTCATTTTAAAACCCTCCTTTAATTTAGGTATAACAGTCACATCTGCTTCATCATATATATCGCTGCTGCAAAAAATGCAATGCTCAGCACTTGCTGCCCTTTGAACCAAAGCTGCCTCCCATAGAGAGGATATTGGTGTCAAAGGTGTAGTTTATCTTCTCGCCCTGTCTGTAACGCTTGAGTGCGAGCTGGATAAGGCGCTCAAGAAGCTCGGGATATTTCACTCCCTTGGGCTCCCACAGATAGAATGCAAGTGAGCCGGGGATAGTATTTATCTCGTTGATGTAGACCTTGCTTGTATCCATATCTATCATAAAGTCTATACGGGTAACGCCATTGCAGCCGAGATAGCGGAATGCGTCTACGGCTGTCTTTCTGATGAATTCGTCCTGCTCGGAAGTGATATCGGCAGGTATCTTTCTCTTGAGTGTAGCCATACCCTTGCTGCCGCCGGACTTTCCGCCGCCGACGTACTTCTGCTCAAAGCTGAGTATGTCCTCATCGCTTGCCTGTACGGGCTCCTCACATACGGAAGCCTCTGCGGACTCGCTGTCGCCGACTACTGAGCAGTTTATCTCCTTGAGGTTCACAACGCAGGGCTCAACGAGGATACGGTCTGAGAACTGGAATGCCTCCTCCATAGAGGTGATGAGGCTGCCGTGATCCTTAGCCTTGGAGATGCCGACGCTCGAACCGAGGTTGATAGGCTTTACGATGACGGGATAGCCGAACTTCTCCTCCACCTGCTTTGCACAGTCCTCGATACGGTCTATCTCGTATGCCGAGAAACGGCAGCAGTCCAGTACGGGGAAGCCTGCGTCCTTGAGGAGTATCTTCATAACGAATTTGTCCATACCCACTGCCGAAGCAAGCACGTCGCAGCCTACATAGGGCAGGTCGAGAGTCTGGAGATAGCCCTGCAATGCGCCGTCCTCAACGTTTGTTCCGTGAACTATCGGGAATGCGATGTCGATGTCGGAAATGAGGTTTGAGCCGAACTTCTTCATCTTCTGGCGGATAAGCTGAACCTTGCCCTCGCTGCGGACGAACACGCACTCGGTACACTCGCTGAGCAGAGCCGGAATGTCCTTGAAAGCGTTGATGTCCATCAGCTTTTCGCCGGTGTAGAACTCGCTCTTCTTGGTCATATATACAGGTATGATGTTGTACTTTTCCTTGTTAATGCTTGCCATAGCCTGAACTGCTGAGATGACGGAGACCTCGTGTTCAACACTTCTTCCGCCGAATAATACTGCAAGGTTTATCTTCATTATAAATTCTCCTCTTAGTTTGGTGTAGGGGCGGCGTTCCGCCGCCCGTCAGTTTTGTTTATCATGCGGGCGCCGGGACGGCGCTCCTACAAATATCGTTTTTAATAATTATCAGGAAGGTCGTTTTCGAGAAGTACGATCTTCTTTTTATCCGTCTGGCAGGACTGCACCTTCGCCAGAGCTTCATTGAGCCCGTCGGTCACGAACACCTTTTCCATATCGAAGCCGGCGTCCTTGATGCCGTTGTATATCGGGACGGTCTGCGCCTTGCCCACAAGTATGATATAGTCACAAGCCTTAGCCGCTTCCTGACCGAACTCGAAGTTGAGCTCCTCCTGCTTAGCGCCGAGCTCGACCATACCCGGTGTCACGAGTATGCGGCAGGCGTCAAACAATCCAAGGACATTCAGTGCTGCACGGCAGCCGCTCGGATTGGAGTTGTAAGCGTCGTCTATGTAGGTCACTCCGCCGCCCTTGTCGAGAAGCTGGAGTCTGTGCGGAACTGCCGCGATACGCTTGACCGGCAGAACGAGCTTTTCAAGCGGTATGCCTGTTCCGTGAGCGTAGGCAATAGCGCCGAGAACGTTCTGGACGTTGTGCTCGCCGAGGAGCTTCATAGAATAGCGGCAGGTCTCGCCCGAGGGAGCGGTCACGGTGAACTCCGTGCCCCTGTCGGAAACCGAGATGTCCGAAGCACGGTAGTCATTGCCTTCTGTGAGTCCGTAGAGTACAGCATTCTTATACTGCGGAGCCTTTGCGCGGATAAGCTCATTGTCTCCGTTGAGGTATATCTTTCCGCCGGCAGCCTGAACAGCGTCCGCAAGCTCAAACTTGGTATTGACAACGTTCTCGATAGAACGGAAGGTCTCAAGATGCTGAGGTCCGACAGAAGTTATGATGCCGTCGTGGGGATTTGCTATATCGCAGAGCTCCTTTATCTCGTGAACTCTTCTCGCGCCCATTTCGCAGATGAAATACTGGTGCGTCGGACGGAGATCGCGGCGGACTGTTATCGTCACGCCCATAGGTGTATTGAAGCTCTCGGGAGTCTTGAGAGTCTCATACTGTGAAGCGAGAAGCTCGCTCAGGTAGAACTTCATACTGGTCTTGCCGTAGCTTCCGGTGATGCCGACCTTGTGGAGATCTGGCATATCAGCGAGCTTCTTCTTTGCGTCGTTGATGTACCAGCGCTGCACCGATTTCTCGACCGGCTTGTTTATGAGGTTCGATAGCGGAACGAGCAGTGGTGTGAGGTAGAGTGCCGAATTCACCAGAATATAGGGAAGCGCCTTGCTGAACCAGCGGGTCTCCTTTGAAATATAGGTAAAATCGGTGTGTGCTTCGTTCCAGATCCGCCCGATATAGACCACGCTCTTTCCTTTCAGGACGGCGACCGCGAACATCGCTCCCACCAGTATCCAGAAGGTCGTCATCATACGCTTGACGCGGGCGGTGTATACAAGTGGCTTCTTGAACTTCTTTCCAGGCTTGTTAGCTGCTATGAAGCAGGC